>Ga0209629_10000218_pt1 | contig 29336 bp, 28 predicted proteins | sample TergutCu122P5_FD_187286 | JGI IMG/M metagenome (GOLD analysis project Ga0209629, IMG submission 187286) | Cubitermes ugandensis P5 segment gut microbial communities from Kakamega Forest, Kenya - Cu122 P5 (SPAdes) (version 2) | ecosystem: Host-associated > Arthropoda: Insects > Digestive system...
GCATACTGCGGATTTTCATTTACCGCCTTCCAATATGGACTATTCTTTATCAACTCTACGCCCTTTTCCCATAACGCACGATTGTGTTTCTTAATATATGTGTTCCACAAATGCCCAAACTCGTGTATCGGCGTGTTTGCATTAAGTAAATCGGGGTCTATATAAACATCACCCTCTTCGGTTACAAAACCATAAACCTCGCCTTTGCGTGTTGTCATAAAGCGAATTTCATTATTGTCCCCAATGTCCTTGCCGTCTCTTTGAGACATCAACCGCAAATTATTTTCTTTTTCTTTTGCAGTTTCATAAAGTTGTTGTATCTTTGCAGCGAAATCTGTTATTGCAGTTTCAGAACTTGCACTCGGGACTATATTCGCTTTTTGCGGAGGAGTCAATTGCCCTGCAAGTTTTTTTTGTACCTCAATATCAACTGCCTCTATTGAATATATCCTTGTTCCATTGTTTTTGTCTGTATATTCTTTTACCGTTATCATTACAGGAACATAATCATTTGTCTGTTCGTCAAACTTTAATACCCCCCAAAATTCAGACCAGCGAAATAAGTGTTAAATTTGCAATGGAAATAAAACAGGTACGCCGCACTCTTACGGCATAATTTAAGTCGAAAGTGGCTCTGTAAGCACTTTCCGAACGCCCGACTATTGTTTCGCCAAATCAACCGATTACAATTATCACCGAAGACGGCAGACGTGCAATATTTTGGAACGTTTTAGGAATTAATATTGGCGAATATCCGTTATCAAACGGCGGAATGAAAAAATTGTGGTAAAATGAGGTTTTAATATTTTGGTAAAAAGCCATTACCAGCCGCTTGTTGCGCCGCCGCCGCCAAAGCCGCCGCCACCGAAACTTCCGCCGCCCGAAAATCCGCCAAAACCGCCTCTGCCGCTCGAAAAACTTCCGCCACCCGTTCCACCGACAAATATTGGTGTGGCTGCCAAACGCGGGATTTTTTTGTCGATTTCTTTTTGATAATTGCAGTAACGGCATTGATAAATTTCGTGTAAATTTCCAGCCGAAACAAAGGTTGGCTGCGCTGTTGTGGCTTTACTTGCAAGATGGTAAGCGCGTGTGCCGCAACTTGGGCATGGCTCGTAAGAATTTGTCTGTGAATAAGGATAAACCGTCTGATTGTGGCAGGTTTCGCACTCAAAAACATCGTAATCGACGGCGTGAAGTTTTTCCTCAAATTGTTGTGCCACAGTCAGATACTTGTCTTCTTCGGCTTCGGGCAAAAATCTCATCGCCCCGCCGCATTCGTTGCATTTTGTCGGTTGCGTGCGAAACTGTTTTATTTTTCTTCTTGAATAAATAATTGAAGGAATGTTACTTATAGGCATTAACGGCATTAAAAGCACGTACCACCCCGTTTTCATAAAGAAAGATAAAATAAAAATCCCGACAATTATCAGGGAAAAAACTTTCAGATAAACAATGCTTTTATTTGTTTTCAATGCTTGTACACGGTCAAGATTTGTTTTCAAACTGTCTTTTATGCGCACTTTTCTTACCGTTTGCTGCATCAGCAAAAAAGTAATCAGCATAATTACCAAAAATCCAATTAATAAATTGATACTCAATGTTTTCCAATCGGTTTTTTTGCCGAAAATATCTTCGTCAGTCGAGACATAATCGCCGTTTATCACTTCGACGGCACGTTTTACGCCAGCAATCATTCCGCCGTCATAATCGCCTTGCCTGAAAAGCGGAAGCATTTGTTGTGTTTGAATTCGCTTACACATTGCATCTGTAAGCGTACCTTCAAGTCCGTAGCCGGTGGCAAAATCAATTTTTCGCTGGTCGAGCACAAAAAGTATCACAAGTCCATTGTCAGAATTTTCTTTTCCAACGCCTTTGGTAATTTTTCCGATGCCATTATGCCCAATATTGACCGCAAAAGTATGCACGTCATTATCGCCAATCGTATTTACAGCCACCACAAGCACGAGTACGCCTTTTTTTATTGCCAACGAATCAAGCATCGTATTTAATTGAAATACAGTATTTTCGCTTAAAATTCCGTCGGGATTTGTAACATAAGTTCCCGTTGGTGGTTCGGGAATATCTTTTGGTGTTAGCGCATTTGCCGCAGCAAAAATTGAAACGAAAAGAGCAGAAACAAGCAGTTTTTTCATAGAAATAGTTTTTTAATTCACAGATTGATAGAGTTTTACCTCAAATATTAAAGTAGAATATGGCGGAACAACAAAAGCGTCTGTGCTGCCATATCCGATTTGATAAGGCATAATAAATTTTATTCGTCCGCCGTCCTGTATCAATTTCATCGCCTCGCGCCAACCGGCAACAACCTGACTTTGAGAAAACCACGCAGAATCGGCATCAAAAACAGTTCCCGTTATCAAAGTGCCTTTATATTTAACACGAACTGAACTGTTATCGTTTGGACGGCGTTGAAAACCGGGTTCTAAAATCTTGTAAATCAAGCCGGAAGCACTTGTCTGATAACCAATAGAATCCGCGTATGCTGCTTTTGCGTTGTTGTACCAATTTTCGTTCATAATGCGCCATTCCTCGTATTCGTCTGATTTACAGGAATATATAAATAATATCGAAAAAACTGCTATTAAACTAAAAAAATATTTGCTCATTTTCAATTTTTTATTATAAAATATTGGTAATGTGATAATTATAATCTTTTTATTTAAAAATTATTCTAACGGCAAAAGTATATATTTTTATTGAAAAAAAATTATTAAAAATTGTTTAAATTAAAGTTATTTCCAAAATTTCTTTTGTTTTTTCATCAATTCTAAAACGATTATCCGCTCGCAGCCCGACAACCCAAATAATATTTTCGCCGCTTGTAAGAAGCCAGATGTCGTTTTTTTCTAAAATATTGATTTTATTATTGATAAAAAAATCGCTTAATTTTTGGCTGGTTTTCATTCCAAACGGATAAAACCAATCCCCTTTTTTCCACTTTCTTAATTCTAATGGAAATGTGATTTTGTTATAATCTATTTGAATTAAATTTTTGTTTTTATTTATAATAAAATCATTTTCTTTTGAATATATTTTTAATTTTAAGTGAATTGGATTAGTAATTTCTTCACAATATAAATCAATTAAATATTTATTATTAAATTCATTTAATTCTTTTTCTTTTATAAAAATAAAGTCGCGGTCTTTAATTAGTTTGTATTTTTCAGAAAAGAATATTTTACCCGAAGTTGAGTTTAAAGCCCTAACAATTTTTTCTGTTTGAGAAAAATTAAATCCGTAATCTTTAATAATTTCAAATAAAATATTTGAAACATCTGTATGCTCTAATAATTTGTCTATCTGAATTTTAACTGTATTGTTTTCATACCGTACAATTTGATTTTTAATGTTTTCGATTGCATTTTCGTATGTCTTATAAATTCCTTTAAAAATTTTTATTTCCGCTAAAATTGTTTTTTGAACTGAAGGATTTAGCGTTTGTAAAAGCGGAATAATTCTGTTTCGGATAATATTTCTTTTATAAATATTTTCAAAATTTGTACTATCTGTTACATAATTTAAGTCATTTACTTTTATATATTTTTCAATATCTGTTTTATTTACATTAAGCAATGGACGGACAATATTTCCATTTCGTTCGGCAATTCCGCATAAACCTTTCAACCCTGTTCCACGAATAATATTTAAAAGCAACGTTTCAATATTGTCGTCTCTGTGATGAGCCACAGCGATTGCTTGTGCGTTATTTTCTACAAGTAACTGCTCAAACCAGCAATAACGAAGTTCACGCGCCGCCATTTCGATAGAGATTTTTTTGGCACTTGCAAACTGCTTTGTTTCAAAACGTTGCACGAACAAAGTTACATTTTTTTTTTCACAAAGTTGGCGAACAAATTTTTCGTCTCGCTCGGATTCTTCGTCTCGAAGTTGAAAATTGCAATGCGCCGCCACGCACTCGTAACCAAGTTTTTGCAAAACATCAAGCAGAGCAACAGAATCTGCACCGCCGCTCAAAGCCACGATAACGCACTTTCCTTGCTCTAACAATTTGTTTTTTTCAATAAAAGTGGAAATCCTTTGCAACATTTGTTCGGTATTTATTTTTTTTTTTAAATAAGAAAAAAAATTATTGACTTTATCACCACCAAACACAAATCATTACAAAATTATTAGATAATAAATAATTTTTATAATCCAAAATCTTCCAATGAAGTTGCCAAAGTGAAATGGAAGATATTAAGTCCTGCTTTGTATTGTGCCATACCGAAAGCAACGTGGAATTTAGAAACTTTTACTCCCGCACCGACTGAAAAACCCGATAGCGACTTGAAATTTGCCGCACGAAATTCGGCAGAACGGCGATGGTTGTATCCCAAAGCAACATAAAAATTATTAGACGGCACAAATTCGGCACCTATAATCGTGTGCCTTAAAGCCATATCTGCAAAAGTAATTTTTTTAGTGCTTTCCAAATCGCTTTGATTATCAGTACGATAACTCAAATCCCAGCGTTGTAAATCGTGCAAAGTAAAAGAAAAGCGCAGAGGTGCGTGGCGTAACTTCCACGACATACCTGCTTCAATATTAAATGGCAGATTTTCAGTGTATTGACCTGTTTGCTCGGAATAAAAACCTTTGAGTTGCACTCCAAAATTTCTAAAAGCCAGCCCTGCGGAAAAATTTTTCTCATTATTCAAATAACTCATTCCCACATCATAACCCAGCCCAAAACTTGTACGCTGCGCTGCCGTGAGAAAAATCGGCTTGGCAGTAGCACCAATTGTCAGTGTCTCGGAAAGTTTGCGCGCATAAATAAGATAAATTGCAATGTCTTTTACCGTAAAAGCACCTTCGTCAATGTTATTTATGTCTTTTCCGGCAAATGTGCCATAATCGTCATACTGAACTCCGACGCTTAAATAATTCAAATCATTGATATTGTAACCGTAACTTGCTGTACCATAGATAAATGCAGGAAAATTCGCATAATTCAAACTCAACATATTATGAGTTTTTTCGCTTAAAAGCGCAGGGTTTTGAAAGGTCATTGAAATATCGTTATCGGCAAGCGAAACGTTCATGCCTCCCAAAGCGGTTACCCGCGCCGAAGGTGAAAAATCCAAGAATTTATAAAGACCTGTACCCGCTTGAGAAAAAGCAAAAGCACTTACCAAGAGGTTTATAATTAATAAAAGATAAAATTTTCTATTTCCCATTGCTATATTTTTTTTATAAAAATAAAGTGCAAAAATAATTCTTTTTTTTTTGCCAACCTAATTTTTTTTCATTTAGTAAAATAAAATGCAGAGAAAAAATTTTTATCTCTGCATTTTAAACCAAAAACAAGAATAATCTAATAATTTTCTACAACTTCACAGATGCTCCAATTCCGAGAATTTCTTTAAACTGCACGCGTGGTTCTTTGCCTATTTCCTTATTTTGAGAATCTAAAATACTCATTTTTGTATTGTCGTCGTACATCAAATTTGTACTCAAATTTATTGAAAAATATTTATTTACCTTAAAAGCAATCAACGTTTCCCACGTTACGGAAATATTTTGAGGATTTTTCAGATAATTGCTGAATAGGTCTAAACGAGTTGTAACGCCAACATTTTTCAATAATTCGGCTTTAAAATCATTTTTTGTGAACTGTGCGCGAGCGTATGCGCCAAATTCAAAACGCGCTTTTTTGCCTGCCTCAATGCTGTAATTGCTTGTCAACGAATCGTCATTTACAATTACCACACGAGCCGTTGCCGGCGAAAAAAACACATTCAAATATTGACTTGGCTGATAACTTATTCCAACGCCTGCGGTAAGATATGCAGGGGCAAAAAAACTTGAAATTCGTTTTCCAGTATTGTCGTAGCCATTTGTAAACTGCGTTTTAAAATCGAGCAAAGCGGCATAATATAAATTTTTATACGCTTGATAACCGTACTGCGATGAAAAATTAATTTTATCGTCGGTTTTTTGCCATTTTCGTATTGGCGGCTGCACTCCACTCTGATTTAACACGCCATAACCCAAATCCAAAGTGTTAATCAATGAATTTTTGCCGTTAAAATAATTTGCAAATGCGCTAAAAATTCCACCCAGAGCCACGCTGCTATTTCCGCCGGCAGCCCAGTTCACAAGTTTTGTTTGAGCAAAATTTAGTCCCGCCATCGCACCGAATTTCCATCCTACAACAGTGTCTTTGGTGATTGTAGTCAATTTACTCGTTTGCGTAGCGTCTGTGATTTGCGAAAAAATATTAGCATTCACACTAATAATAAAAAGTACTGATACAATGATAATTTTCTTCATTTTTTTTTAAATTACTAATTTAAATTAATTTAATTTTATATTTTTTTTATTTATCAAAAAATTTTTTTGCAAAAGTATAAAAAATAGAAACTTTAACCAAACAATCATTTTCCCAAATAGACATCGTAAGTATTCATAATTTTTTTCACAAAAGCCGCCGCACCTGCGCCTCGAATTGGTCCGTACTTAACAACAGGGTCGTTGTAATATTCGGGTTCATTTTTTTTGATTAAAAAATATTCAACATTATCGTCCCAAATTTGCGGATTGCGTTCATATTTTTTTGCCAAAGCAATGGCATCTAAAATATGCGCCGGACCGACATTGTACGAGGCAAGCACAAATTTTTTGCGTTCGGTGGGGTCTTCGATATTGCTAAAACTTTTTTCCAAATGATTCAAATATTTTACACCTGCCTTGATATTCTGCTGCGCATCGAAAAAAGCCGAGTCCGCAAGTCCCATTTTATTTGCCGTAGTTGGCATAAGTTGCATAATACCAACGGCTCCAGCCCACGAGGTAATATTGGGATTGAAAGTTGATTCGGCATTTGCCACCGCTGCCACAAGCCGCCAATCCCACCCGATAGTTGGTGCATATTCTTGAAAATAAGCATCATAAGGCGAAATTTTACCGCGCGGAATATGAATTTTTGTGTTGGACAGCGGAAAATTCCGTTGCCAGTATTTTGGGCGAAGTCGACTGATGAGTTGGCGTGTTTTGCTGTCGTTTTCCCATTCGCTTATAACATTTTGTAAATCAACACTTTGATTGCTAACCAACCAACCGTTTCGCTGATGAAAACCAACGTGTAACGAAAGGTCGAGTTGGCGATAATAGGGCTTGTAAAGCATCGCGGTATTGTAAAAAGCAAGCGTGTAGTCAATGCTATCGAGCGCGACAAGTTCTATCAAATCTTCGCTTGTAAGCGAATCGGGCGCATAAATGATGTTAATTCCGCCGCCAATTTCCTGATTCAGATTTTGCAGCCGCTCGTCAAAAACGGAATTTTGTTTTACCGTAATATTTTTATCTTTTAATTCCAAAATGCCTGCAAGAGAGTTGCTGCCGCCTTTTTGTACCAACACCTGATAAGAATCGGGCTGCGCAAAAACAAAAGTCAAATTTCGCTTTAACTCTTTGGTTTGCACGATGTTATATGTTGCAATATCAACTTTCCCGCTATCCAAAAGTGCTGCCATTTCCTGCTCATTTGCCGCCAAAGTAACTTTTAAAGGCAAATTCATATATTTTGCCAAATTTTTGGCAAGTTCGTAATCGTAGCCCATAAAATCGTCCTGAAAAAAGAAGTAAGCCGTTGGGCTGTACATAGTTACGACCCGCAAAGTGTCAGTCGGCAGCGGACGAGTTGTCGGTTTTTCGTTTTTATTATTATTTTTACAGAAAAAAACACTAAAAATAATAAAAACTATCAATAAATATCTTAAATTTTTTTTCATACAAATTCTATATTATCATTTTCAATAGTTTCCAATCCGTTCAGGCGCAGAAAAACCTGCGCAGTAGCCACCACATCTTTTTGGCAATAAGTAACAATTCGCTGTAAATCATTTTCTTTATAAAAAACGCCCGCCACCATACTGCCGTCAATATCGTCTTTTGAAGTTGGAACGCCCAAAATTGTTGTCAGCAGTTTGAGCGAAGTGAAATTTTTTTGGTCGCCAAATTTCCACATATCAAGCGTGTCCAAAAACGAGAGTTCCCAGGGCTTTTTGCCGGCAATCTGTAAAATTTTTGGCAACTCTATCTTATTGATAATCATACGCCTACAAATATAAGGCACATCAAATTCCTTGATATTGTGTCCGCAAAGAGTGTGAGCGACAGTTTTGCAAAATTTTGTTAAAAGATTTTTAAAGTTAATTAACAAAATTCGTTCATCTTTATCGGCAAAAGAAGTTATGCGAAAGAAGGTTTTATCGTTTTTCTCAAAAATGAAACCTGCTGATATACAGATAATTTTACCAAATTCGGAATAAATTCCCGCGCTTTGTTCAAAACCCTGCGCCGAAGTTTTTTCAGCATATTTTTCACTTTGGCGAGCGGCAAGTTGCGCAAATTTTTCGTCCCAGCAATGTTGCATTTCGTCCGACAAATCGGCATACGCCGCCGCTTGTGGAACGGTTTCAATATCTATAAACAGGATTTTTTTTAGTTCGGTATTCATTTTATAATTTTTTGCAAAAATAACTATTTTCACCGATTTTTTAAAATTATAAATTTTCATTTTTAAAAAAATATTGTTCATTGCAACGAATAATCAATTTTTTTACTACTTTTGTACAAAAAAAATGACCTGAAAAATGAAAGAATCAGTATTATTAGTGCTTGCAGCAGGTATGGGTAGCCGTTATGGCGGCTTAAAGCAACTCGCAGAAATTGGTCCAAATGGTGAAACAATAATGGACTATTCAATTTTTGATGCAATTCGAGCAAAATTCAAAAAGGTAGTATTTGTGATTCGAGAAAGTTTTGAGACAGAATTTCGTCAAAAAGTTGCAGATAAATATGTCGGATTAATTGATGTAGATATTGTGTTTCAGGAAATTACAAAAGTCCCGCCGGGTTGCACATATAATCCGAATCGCGAAAAACCCTGGGGAACGAATCACGCCATTTTAATGGGCAAAGAGGTAATAAATTCGCCTTTTGCGGTAATAAATGCGGACGATTTTTATGGAAAAGAATCGTATGAAGTTCTTGCAGAATTTTTGCAATCAGTTGAAAATCAACAAAATAAATACTGTATGGTTGGTTATCGCATCGATAATACTCTGTCCGAAAGCGGCACGGTAAATCGTGGTGTCTGTGTGGTTGGCAGCGATGGCAATTTGCAAAATATTGTTGAGCGAACTAAAATAGAAAGCAAAGGCGGCGCGATTGTTTATTCGGACGAAAACGGCTTGGAAGTTATTCTTGCGCCTCAAACGCCTGTTTCGATGAATATGTGGGGTTTTACACCCGATTATTTTGATTATTCAACCGAATTTTTCAAGGACTTTCTGCAAAAAGAGGGCGACAATCTAAAATCTGAATTTTATATTCCAACGGCGGTAAACAAATTAATTACCGAAAAAACGGTTACCTGCCGAGTTCTCGATACATCGGCAAAATGGTGTGGCGTAACTTATCCAGACGACCGTCCGCAAGTGGTGCTGAAAATCAACGAGTTGATAAAACGGGGAATTTATCCTGAAAAACTGTTTAAGTAAATCAGAATGCAGGAAATCTTAAAATATTTTCACACAATTTCCGATGTACAGAAAGCGCAGTTTGCCGCACTTTTTGCGCTGTATACCGACTGGAATGCCAAAATTAACGTTATTTCGCGGCGCGACATTGAAAATCTGTACGTTCATCACGTTTTACATTCTTTGGCGATTGCGCAAGTGATTAATTTTAAGGACAATACACAAATTTTAGATGTTGGCACCGGCGGCGGATTCCCCGGTATTCCGCTGGCTATTTTCTTTCAAAATGTTAATTTTACTTTAATCGACAGCGTTGGGAAAAAAGTGAAAGTGGCAACAGAAATTGCAAAGTCATTGGAAATTAAAAATGTGAAAATAAAGCAGTTACGCGCCGAAGAAGAACGAGGAAAATTTGATTTTGTTGTAAGCCGTGCTGTGATGCCGCTTGCAGATTTAGTTAAAATTATTAAAAAAAACATTTCCAAAGAACAAAAAAATGCTTTGCCCAATGGCTTGATTTGCCTCAAAGGCGGCGAGTTGGCGCACGAAATTTTACCTTTTAAAAACATTGCCGAAACATACAATATCAGCGATTTTTTCAAAGAAGAATATTTTAAAACCAAAAAAATCGTATTTTTGCCGATAAATTAATTTTTATTTTTTTAAATCGTTAATCGTAATTCGTCAATCGTAAATAATGTGTTTTTATGAAAAAAAAAATCGCAATTTTGTTATTGTTTTCTTTATTTTTTCAGATAAATATTTTTGCACAAAGCAAAAATGAGCCGATAAAAGATTATACGCCGGGTATTTTGCGTTCGCTGGCTGTCGGGGTAGAATATCGTTTAAAGGCAGGTTTGCTCATTGGCGGGGTTTCGCCGATACCGGTTCCGCTCGAAATTCAGAAAATCAAAAGTTATAATCCGCTGTTAAACATTATGTTAGAGGCAGAAATTCAAAAAAGTTTTAATGAGAATTGGGCTTTGAGTTTCGGGCTGCGAATGGAACAAAAAGGAATGGAAACTCTGGCGCAGGTAAAAAGTTATGCGACGGAACTGAATCAGGACGATGGCTCGATTGCCGGCGTTTGGACGGGAAATGTTCAGACAAAAGTGCATAATTCGTATCTTACTTTGCCTGTTTTGGCAGTTTTTAAACCCACGCAACGCTGGGGAATTAAACTCGGACCGTATCTTTCCTATCTTCTAAACGGAACGTTTTCGGGCTATGCTTTGGACGGTTATTTGCGCAAAGACAATCCCGTTGGCGAAAAAATTGAAATTGCAAAAGCATCATACGACTTTTCCGAAAATCTTGCTAAATGGAATTACGGCATTCAGGCAGGTGCTGAATTTCAGGCATTTCCACATTTTTTTGCCGGCTTGGATTTTACTTGGGGAATAAATTCTATTTTCCCAAAAAAATTTAAGACAATGAATTTTGCAATGCACCCTATTTATCTGGGGCTGAATTTTGGATATAAATTTTAGGCAGACACAAGTATCAAGATAAAAAAAGCCGCTGTAAAACATACAACGGCTTTTTTATCGTTTTTTTGATTAATAAAGTTACTGCTTTTTTCCGGTATAAGTGATTATTGCCATTGGCGATGCGTCTATGTTTATTACTGCTTCACCTGCGGTAGTTATTGTACCTTCAAAATTTACTGTTACAGTCGGAAACGCAGACACAGAACCCGAACCATTGAGAACGTATTTGTCGGCTGGTTTAGTAACCTGTCCGTCAATATCTACATTTTCTGCCATTGGTACTGTAGTTGTAATCTTTACTTTGTCATCGGAAATTCGTGTCATCGTCAATATTACATCATTAACAGGAAAACCGGGAATGGCGGCTTGGGTTGTTAGTTGACCGGTGTAAACGCCTGCAATTTCCCCGGCAAGGTTTTGTTTTGGCTCTTCTTTTTTGCATCCTGCAAAAATCAATGCTGTTACAAGCATTAAAACTGAAATTTTTACTAAATTTTTCATTCTTTCTTTTACTATATATTATAAATTAATTTGCTAAAAAAATATCGCTGCAAAGGTACAACAATTTTTTTTGAATACCAAAAATAATAAAAAAAATTACAAATAAGGATTGCTTTTTCGCTCTTCGCCGATTGTTGTTGGTGCGCCGTGTCCGGGATAAACAATCGTGTGGTCGGGCAAAATCATTAATTTATCTTGAATGTTGTGAATCAGCATATTATAATCGCCATACGGCAAATCCGTTCGCCCGATTGTACCGCGAAAAAGCACATCGCCCGAAAACAAAATTCCGTCATTTTCGTTATAAAAACACAAACTTCCAAGCGAATGACCGGGCGTGTGAAAAATTTTCAATTCCGAATTTCCAAACTTAATGGTTTCATTTTCAGTTAAATATGTTCCTATTGCTTGTGCTTTCACATTTAAATTTACGCCAAAATGTTCGAGCGTTTCGCCGAGCGTGTCAATCAAATATTCGTCGTTTTTGTGCGCTTGTGGCTCTGTGCCATACTTTTCGGCAATATGTTTACTTCCCAAAATATGGTCGAAATGTAAATGTGTATTTAGTAAATATTTGATTTTAAGATTATTATGTTCTATAAAACTGTCAATTTGGCGGTATTCGTTTTCAAAAATACAACCGGCATCAATGATTGCCGCCTCGTGCGTTTGGTCAAAAATTACGTAAGTATTGACCTGTACGGGATTGAAAATAAAGGTTTTAACTGTCATAATCAATTAAAAAAAATGAGGTGCAAAAATACGAAATAATTTACGATTTACGATTTTTTGTTTAGCGAATTTTTTAAATTGTGAAAAAAGTTATATCTTTGTGCTGTGATTATTTTGCAAAGAAAATATTATCTTCTGCTCATTTTTATTATTTTTATTTTGCTTTCCTGCAAAAATAATAATAAAAATGAGATTGTTCAAGTGCCTGAAATAAAGCAAGATACGGTAATTATTGATTGCAATTATACTTTTGGTGAGGCAATTGTCGGCTGCGGTGCCCCGCAAAAAATCATTAATCAACTTATTTTGATTGATGTAACTTATTATTCCACAGATAATAAACTTCATCGCGGGCAGTTGCTTGTGAATAAAAAAATTGCAGATGATATAACGCAGATTTTTGAATTTATAAAAGAAAGGAAATTTCCTGTAAAAAGTGTAATTCCGATAGTAAAATATGGCTGGAATGATGCTTTGTCGATGGAAAACAACAATACTTCGGCATTTTGTTATCGAAATACATCTTTTTCTTTTCACCCCGACGGGCTGGCAGTGGATATTAATCCGCGTCAAAATCCGTGTGTATATAAATTTATAAAGTGTATTGAGCCCAAAAACGGAATTTATCAGAGCGAAACAGCGGGAACATTTACTGCCAAAAATCCTGTGGTTTTGAAATTTATAGAGTTGGGATTTCGCTGGGGCGGCAATTTTTCGCAAAAATTTGATTATCAGCATTTTGAAAAAGGCACCCCAAAAGTGCGCCTTAAACCAAAAACCGATTCGATTCCAAAAATTTGATAAAAAATATTTTTTAACTTTTAATTTAAAAAAAATGAAATTCATTATATATCAAGCACTTCCGCGTCTGTTTGGAAATTATTGTACCACAAATAAACATAACGGAACAATTGAAGAAAACGGCTGTGGAAAGTTTAATTCATTTACCGACAAGGCATTAGCCGAACTTCGCGCGTTTGGCGTAACCCACATTTATTTCACGGGAATTTTGGAACACGCCACACGCACCGATTATTCGCAGTTTGGAATACGCAAAAGCCATTCTGCCATTGTCAAAGGCAACGCTGGCGCGCCTTTTGCCGTCAGAGATTATTATGACGTTTCGCCCGATTTGGCAGAAAGTGTCCCCGACAGAATGGCTGAATTTGAGGCACTTATCGAACGTACGCACCGCGCAGGGCTGAAAGTTATTATTGATTTTATTCCAAATCACGTAGCCCGTGAATATTTTTCCGATGCCAAGCCGCCTGAAGTTGAGGATTTGGGCGCAGGCGATAATCCGGCGTGGTTTTTTTCGCCGCTAAATAATTTTTATTATATTCCAAATGAAGCCTTTTCGCCCGATTTTGATATTGAAGGTTATTGCGAATTTCCCGCAAAAGCAACAGGAAACGGCGAATTTACCGCCCATCCGAAGCATAATGACTGGTATGATACTGTAAAATTGAATTATGGTGTAAATTTCGTAGAAAGAAAACAGCAGCAATTCGACCCGATGCCCAATACCTGGCTGAAAATGCGTGATATTATGCTTTTTTGGGCGGCAAAAGGAATTGACGGTTTTCGCTGTGATATGGCTGGGATGGTGCCAATTCAGTTTTGGAATTATGTAAATACTTATGTTAAAGAACTTTATCCGCAAATTATTTTTATTGCCGAAATTTACGAGCCAGCCGAATATCGAAACTTGATTTGCAACGGAAAATTTGATTATCTTTACGATAAAGTTGGCTTGTATGACACTCTGCGAAGTGTTGTTAGCAAAGGACTTCCGGCGCGAAATATCACTTATGCCTGGCAATCGCTCGGCGGAATTGAGGATAAAATGTTAAATTTTCTTGAAAATCACGACGAACAGCGCATTGCAAGCGGATTTTTCTGCGGCGACGGAATGTATGCCAAACCTGCGATGATAGTTGCCGCAACGCTCACTCGCGCACCGTTTATGATTTACTTTGGGCAGGAAACGGGCGAATTGGGAATGAATTCCGAAGGTTTTAGCGGCGTTGACGGGCGCACGTCAATTTTCGATTATTGCGGTGTGAGCAGTTTTCAGAATTGGACAAATGAAGGAAAATTTGACGGGGCAAAACTGACCGCCGAACAGAGTGATTTAAGAGATTTTTATAAAAAATTAAATCACATTGCAATGAACGAAAAAGCGATTACACAGGGACAAATGTATGATTTGGAATTTGCAAATCTTTCCGGAAATCACAAATTTAACTCGCACGAACAGTTTGCTTATATTCGCAAGTTTGAAGACGAAATTATCCTTGTTGCGTTGAATTTTCACGACACCGCACTCGAAACAGAGATTCGTATTCCTTCCGAGATGTTTATGTATTTTGAAATGCCCGAAGGCAGTCGCTACACTTGCCGCAATCTTCTTGACGACAGCGAACCGATTACACAAATCGTGCTCAATTCTCAACAGCCATTTACCACAATGCTCAATGCGTGGCAAGGGAAAATTTTTAAAATGGAAAAAAATTAAAAAAAAATGATGCAAATTTGAAAAAATTTGCATCATTTTTTTTTAATTATAAATCTACCCCAAATACGTTTTCAGCATTTTACTTTTATTGCTTGTGCGCAGGCGGCGAATTGCTTTTTCCTTAATCTGTCTGACGCGCTCGCGGGTTAAACCAAATTCGTCGCCAATTTCTTCCAAAGTCATTTCCGCCTCGCCAATTCCAAAGAATTTTTTCACAATTTCTTTTTCTCTTTCGCCAAGCGTGTTCAGTGCGCGGTCAACTTCTTTCGAAAGCGATTCGTTTATCAAAATTCGGTCGGCATTAGGCGAATCCTCATTAATTATAACATCGAGCAAACTGTTGTCCTCGCCTTCTACAAAGGGCGCATCAACCGAAATATGCCGCCCCGAAACTTTCATTGTGTCAGCCACTTTGTCAACAGGCATATCCAATTCTTCAGCCAATTCTTCGGCAGACGGACGCCGCTCGTAACGCTGTTCAAATTTTGATGCTTCTTTATTAATTTTATTGAGCGAACCAACCTGATTTAACGGCAGACGTACAATACGCGATTGCTCTGCCAATGCCTGCAAAATACTTTGACGAATCCACCAAACAGCGTAAGAAATAAATTTGAAGCCGCGCGTTTCATCAAATTTTTCGGCTGCCTTGATAAGCCCCAAATTTCCTTCGTTGATTAAATCGGGCAAGCTAAGTCCCTGATTTTGATATTGTTTTGCAACCGAAACTACAAAACGCAAATTTGCTTTTGTGAGTTTTTCGAGCGCAGCGCGGTCGCCATTGCGGATTCGCTGCGCCAGGTCAACTTCCTCTTCAACTGTTATCAATTCTTCACGTCCGATTTCCTGCAAATATTTATCCAGCGAAGCACTTTCGCGGTTTGTTATTGATTTACTGATTTTTAACTGCCTCATATTTTATAAATTTTGTGATGGAAAGAAAAATATTTTTATATATTATAATGATAACGTTTTTTTTGAGAAAAAGTTTTAAATCATTTTTATAAAAAACGTTAAAAAAATCCTTTTTTATCTGCAAAAAATGTACCAAATTGTAAGTCAGATAGCAGCAAACTTTCGAAAATGCGTTTCCCACTGTGCGGAATTTTCAATCGCAGAAAAAACATCTTCTACTTTTTGACAAACCTGCCACATTGTCAGGTGTTCGGTTCGCATAAATTTTTTTTCCGCTGCTTTATGCAAAAATTTTAACAAATCATCATAATAATTGTTAATATTTAAAATTACAACGGGTTTTGTAAAAAGTCCTAATTGCTTCCAAGTAATAATTTCAAAAAGTTCGTCGAGCGTACCGCAGCCACCGGGCAAAGCAACTACAACATCTGCCATTTTAGACATTGTCATTTTTCGCTCGTGCATATCTTTGGTAATGAGCAACTTAACGTTTGGATTAAACCAGCCCTCGTCAATCATAAATTGCGGAATTACGCCCGTAACTTTGCCGCCTTCGGCAAGTACAGCCGTTGCCACGGCGTTCATCAAACCCATTTTTCCACCACCATAAATCAGACGAAAATCATTCTGTACCAGCAACTTACCGAGTTTTTCCGCCGCCTCAAAATACACATTATCGACCTGCGTACTCGAAGCACAATACACGCAAAGAGATTTCATTTATTATTATTTAAAACAGAAAATTTTTAATTTTAAGGGCGCAAAAGTAATACTTTTTTCCAATTTTTGAAATAAATCGAATAAAAGTATTTTTGTAAAAAAACTAAAAAAATATTTTATAAAAGCAAATTTCTTACTTCTTCCGCCACCTTTTCCATTAGCCAGCGCGGGGTTGAAGTAGCACCGCAAATCCCGATTTTTTTTGTTAAATCTATTTGTAAATCAGCCACTTGAGCAGGCGAAGAAATAAAAAAACTATTTGGATTGACCTCTTTGCTGCACTCAAAAAGTTGCTTGCCGTTGCTGCTTTTCGGGTCGCTGACAAAGAGAATTATATCTTTTTCAGCGGCAAATTTTTTAATATTTGGAATGCGGTTGGCAACTTGACGACAAATTGTATCAAAATAATGAAATTCAGCGGGTTGCACTATTTTGCTTTTTATTATTTTTACCAAAGAATTAAAACCTTCGAGCGATTTTGTAGTTTGCGAAAAAAGATAAATATCTCGCTGAAACTCAATTTGTTCCAACTCGTTTTCATTTTCAATAACGATTGCAGTGTATTCGGTTTGCCCAACAAGACCATTTACTTCGGCATGCCCTTTTTTCCCGTAAATAACAATTTGCGCCGACGAATTTTTAATATTTTCGTAAGTTGTTTTTATTCGATTTTGCAGTTTTAAAACCACAGGACAGGAAGCGTCTATTAACTTGATATTGTTTTTGTTAGCCGTTTGATAAGTTGCTGGTGGCTCGCCGTGAGCACGCAATAACACACTTGTATTATGCAATTCGGCAAATTGTTGATGGTCAATTGTTTGCAAACCAAGATGCCGCAACCGCGATACCTCACGTCCGTTGTGAACAATGTCGCCAAGGCAATACAAGGTTTCGCCGTCGGAAAGTTGTTCTTCTGCTTTCTCAATAGCATTTATCACACCAAAGCAAAATCCTGATTTGCTATCTATTTCAATATCAATCATTTATTTTTTTAGAATTTCATTTCAACAAAATTACAAATATTATTGTAAAAATTTTTTTTATTGTAATTCCAACGTTACAATCGCCTTGGCAGGCAAATTGACGGATAATAAATTTTTTGATAATTTAAAATCCTTAAAATCAGATGTTTGCACAATGTTTGGATTTTCAAAAGTATTGTGGTCGGTAATATTTTTTGAAGTTAAAATTTTACCTGAAATTTTTACGGTCTTAATATTTCCCAAATTGATATTGATATTTTGAGAATTTTCCAAATCAATATTAATCAGAGAAATATGCGTTTTTCCGTCCTTTTGCGAAGCCGTAGCCGAAACTACAGGAACTTGCCGTTCGCGAATAGTTTTTGTTTCACAATTCACATTCAAAGGAATATTAAGTGCATTTTGATGAACTTTGTACATATAAAAAACGTGATAGGTAGGTGTAAGCAGCATTTTATCGTCTTTTGTGAGAATCATTGCCTGCAAAACATTCACCATCTGCGCAATATTTGCCATTTGAACGCGATCGGCAAATTTATGCATAATATTAAACGATAGTGCGGCTACAAGCGCATCACGCATTGTATTTTGTTGAAAAAGGAATCCCGGATTTGTTCCCGGTTCAACGTCAAACCACGTTCCCCATTCGTCGACCATCAATGAAATTTGTTTTTCGCTGTCGTATTTGTCCATTAATGCAGTTTGTTTTTGCAATACATCATCAATTTCAACAGATTTTCCAATTGTGTTGTAATACTCTTCGGGCGAAAACTGCGTTGCAGACCCTTTACTGCCATCCCAACCCTTTACTGTGTAGTAATGCAGCGAAAGTCCGTCCATTCGTTTGCCGACTCTTTTCATCAGTGTTTCGGTCCAGTCAAGTTCGTAATCGTATGGACCTACGGCAATTTTAAAAAGTTTATTTTCACCGAAATTACGGCAAAAAGTAGAAAATTGAAGAAATTGGTCGGAATAATATTCGGACGTCATATTACCGCCACAGCCCCAACTTTCGTTTCCAATGCCTAAATATTTCACCTTCCATGATTTTTCGCGCCCGTTTTGGCGGCGCAAATTTGCCATCGGACTGTCGCCGTCGGAAGTCATATATTCCACCCATTTTGCGAGTTCGGAAACCGTTCCACTGCCAACATTTCCGCTTACATACGGCTCACAGCCAAGAATTTCACAAAGATTTAAAAATTCGTGCGTGCCAAAACTGTTATCCTCGACTACGGCACCCCAATTATTATTTACAATTTTCGGACGATTGTTTCCGATGCCGTCTATCCAATGATATTCGTCGGCAAAACAGCCGCCGGGCCACCGTAAAACCGGAATTTGCAAATCCTTTAATGCCTGCAAAACATCGCTGCGATAACCGTCGGAGTTAGGAATTGGCGAATTTTTTCCCACCCAAATGCTGCCGTAAATGCCCGCACCTAAATGTTCGGCAAACTGACCGTAAATATTTTTGTTAATAACGGTTTTTGCCTGTTCGGGCAAAAGAGTAATAACTGTCGTTTTCTGTTGAGCAAAAACATTGATACTCAATAGAATAAATAAAAATAAATTTGTTGTTCTCATTATATATAAATTTTTAAAAATTATTTTTTCAGTTTTAAATAAAAATCTTTGAAATTTAAAATGACCTCTTCATATTGTTGCAAAATATCCTGCCCCAAATTACCGTCGAAAAGTTGCAAGAAATCGTGATTTTCAGCAATAACCGAAATTTCGGACAATGTTCCTTGCGCTTTTCCAATTCTGAAATTAAAATTTTTTAACACATAAACCTCTGTTTCTTCAATTCCTGCAGCACCGCCACGCATAAGTTGTTCTTTTTCAGTATTTTGCAAAATATTTTCTTTATGTTTTTCGAAATATTTATACGACAGTTCTGATGTTTGTGCGCCGCTATCAAAACGAAAAAGCAAAGTGTCGTTTTCTGTAAAAATTTGAATTACAGGATTATAACCATCTAACAACATATTTTTTTCACTTTGTCGTTTCGGCTTTTTGGGAATTATAATTTTTCCGTCTTTTTGAAAACGAATTTCCTGCATTTGAACGATTTGTGGAAAACCTATAATTCCGTAAATTGAATAATTAGCCATTGGAAAAGTTAAAACACTTTGCGGAACTACCAGAAACACAATGTTTTGGAACAAAATAGCGCCGATGTAAAAACTGTCGGCAACTGCCAACTGCGGCTGAATTTGCAAATTCGTGTAAGTCAGCACATTAACATCAACAGGCAGAGTTGTCAAGTTCATCAGTTTGGCAATGCTGTCCGAAATAATCGCAAAAGATGAGCCGGTATCAAAAACAAATTTATTTTCAATATTTCCCTTTAAAACAGGCACGAGAAGATGATTAAATTGATTTTTAAATGATTGTAACTCAATGTTTTGAGTGAGGCGATGAATTTTTTGCGGCGGCGTGTTTTTCAAAGCCGAAAAAAGTGCAAAATTATTCTGATAATCAACAATTTGCGCACTATCAATATCTTGCGAAAAATTTTCCAATATTTTGCCGTAATTTTCGGCAACTTTTGAATAATCAAATTTCTGCATCGCATCAAGTGCGTAAAAACTTAATAAAGAAAGATTTATTCTTTGTTTTATACTGTCAGTCAAGTTTTTTTTATTGTTGATTTTTTTTAGTTTTTCAGCATATCGTTCTGCTTGTTTGTAATTGCCAAATGCCTGCTGCACAAACATTTGATTCAAATAATATTTGTGCGGGCTAATACTTTTTTTATTTTGTTTTAAAAAATTTTCCAACAAAAAAAACTGTTTACTATTAAGCAAAACAGTACAAATCGAATCATTTTGACAAAAAACATTTACATTTTTTGCCAAAAACAATAAAAATATTATCAATATCAAAACTTTTTTCTGCATTTTTTGCAAAAGTAATAAAAAAACTGCAAACCGCACTTTTTCGAGTTTTCGGTTTGCAGCCCTTGCAAAATTATGAAATACAAAATGATTACTTAATTTTTAATTTCTGTTTTACCAAATCGGTAATATCGTTTGAATTTGGCGCAATGTACAAAAATACGTTCGTACTTTCGTCAATCACATAAGTATAACCGTTTTCTGCGCCAACCTGTTCAATTGCTTTTTTCACTTTGTCGATAACCGGCTGCATTAATTTTTGCTGTTCCGATTGCAATTCGCTACTTGCCGTTTGATAAAGCGTATTCATACGCTGTTCCATATCGGCAATTTCGGCTTGTTTTGCCTCTTTCATCGCAGGCGACATTGTATCTGCACCTTTCTGATAATCAGTTACTTTCTTTTGATATTCTTCCCGCATTTTCAGCAAATCGGCTTCCCATTTCGACTGTAAATCGTTGAGTTGCTTCTCAATTTGAGCGCGCTCGGGCATTGCAGTCATTAAATCGGCTGTATTTACGTGTCCGATTTTTAATTGTGCCATAGCAAAAAATGGCAATACGCATAAAGTCAGTACGATAATGATTTTCTTACTCATTTCTGTTTGATATTTTTATTAAAATTATTAATTATTTTTATAGTAAAATTTTAAAAAGCGCACAAAGGTACGAAATTTATTTTGAATAACCTAAAATTTGCAAAACTTCGTCGCTAATATCAAGTTTTGGCGAATAATAAATTATATTCATAGACGAACTTTTGTCGAAAATCATATCAAGTCCCTGTTTTTTAGCAACTTCCTGAACCGCTGCAAAAACATCGTCCTGAATTGGCTTCATCAAACTTTCGCGTTTTTTGAAAAGTTCGCCATCGACGCCAAAATATTTCTTTTTCAGGTCTTGAGCGGCTTTTTCCTTTTCAACAATTTCGTTTTCGCGCTTAACTTTCATTTCTTCCGAAAGAAAAACGAGTTCTGTCTGATAGTTTTTGTACATCGTTTGTACTTCCTGCATTTTGGCATCAACTTCCTGCTGCCATTTTTTCGACACAAGGTCAAGTTGTTCTTTTGCCGCTTCGTAAGAAGGAATATTTTTTAAAATATATTCCATATCTACCATCGCATATTTCTGTGCATTAGAAAAAGCCGAAAAAGCAACTAACGCACTGAAAATCAATAATATTTTTTTCATTTTAAATAAAATATTTTTTAAAATTAATAACAAGATTTTTTTTACAAAGCAAAACACAAACAAAAACTATTCCAAGAATTAAGAATTTATCCAGTTTTTTAATTTTTCGGGATTTTGACGAACATCAAAAACCGCAACAATAAAAATTGTTTCTTTTTCTACTCTATAAACTATTTTAAAATGCTTTCGGACAATTAACGAACGATAAACAAATTCTCTATCACTCAAGAGCGATTCAACGGCAGCAATTTGAGGAAATAATTTTAAAATTTCCGTTTCATCAATAATATCATTGAAAATATTAATGGCTGCCTCTTCGCTTTTTTGCGCATAAAATTCATATATATTATTTAACTGTCGTACCGAAGGCGTTGTCCATTTTAATTTCATAATCGTGGGTGCATTGCTTTAACTTGTTCTGTATCAAATATTTGCCCTTGATTTATTGCTATTTCTGACAAATTGACAACGTGTTTCATAGCATCATCAGAATAGGCAGTCGGCACATTATCGAATAGCATTTGTTGTACAAATACAAGTAATTGCGCATCATCTGTATCAAGTATGCGCCGCATAACATCTTTTCTTACAGTTTCCAATTCTAATACGCTCATATTTTTTAGATTTTTAAAAAATTATAATTCAACAGCCAGCATTTCACGCCCTAAACGATGTAAAGCGGTAGAAATTTTTTTTGTTTGCAAAGTACGTGGTTTACTATGTCCTGTTGCATAACGCTGCAACTGCCGTTGATTTATTCCGGTAATACGTTCCAAAGCCGATTTTGTAAATATTCCGTTGTAATGTTGAAGCAAACTTTCCGTGTCAAATTTGTAAACTAATTGATAATCAAGACCAAAAGGCATCTTTAAGCCGTCTTCTTTCATTCCTTCCAAATGTAAATCAATGGCTTCAGCAATATTTTGTTTCAATTCATCAAAGGTCTTTCCCGTAGAAACACATCCCATAAGCCGTTCTACGTATGCTGCATAATTATTGTCGCTTAATTCTACTGTTACTTCAATTTTTTCCATAATAAAAAAATTATTTACTAAAAGATTCGTACAATCCTGCCTGTATCAAAACGCTGCGTTGTGTACCGCGAGGCATATCATCATTTAAATTTCCGGGAATTGTAACCCTACCACTTTTTACAGGATGTTTAAATTGCCGATGACTGCCTTTTTGAGTTATAAAAAACCAGCCATCTGCTTCTATCAACGCAACTATTTCCCTGACTTTACAAACTTTCATCAATAGAAAATTTATTTTGCAAAATTAGTAGTATTTTTACAACTATGCAAATTTTTCATTCTTCATTCTTCATTCTTAATTTACAATTCCTGTCCAAGCACAAAGTGGAAATGACTTCCGGACGGTTTTGTTGCGCCGGGGGTTTGGTCGAAGCCGTAAGCCCAGTCAATTCCGAGTATTCCGAACATCGGCAGGAAAATTCTCACACCAACGCCCGCCGAACGTGCCAAATTAAATGGATTGTAATCTTTTATACTGAAAAAACTGTTTCCCGCCTCAACAAATCCGAGCGCATAAATCGTTGTATTGTTTTGTCCGAGCATAACGGGATAGCGCGCTTCGAGTGTAAATTTGTTGTATAAATAACTTGTCGCGCTTGTGGCACTGCCGGTCGAGTTGCGCGGCATAACAAATGGCGTGCCGGCATCATAACCCCGCAAAGGAATATATTCCATTCCCATTGTATATGCACCTGAATAGGCAGACATTCCGTCGCCGCCGAGCATAAATGTCTCAAAAGGCGAGCGCGCATTTTTATTATATTGACCCAAATAACCAAATTCGGCACGGGTCATAAGTACAAATTTTTCTTTGGTATCAAGCGGTGTAAATGTTTTGGCACTGAATTTCCATTTATGATATTCTATAAAGCGATAACGCTCTGCAAAAGGAATTTTTGTGTAATCTTTTCCATTTAATAAAGAATATGGCGGTGTAATTTTCAAACTTAATGCAAAAGTCGAGCCGCCGCGCGGATATATCGGATTCATCACAGAACTTCGGCTTAATGTCAGTCCGATTGCAGGATTATGAAAAACACCTGCTTTAACCTGTTTGCCGTTTTCGTCGTACAGACCCATATAGGGCCAGTCGCTCATAGTATAAAGTTGGTACGAAAATTCGCCGTAAAAAGTAAAATAATCGTCGGGCCACTTCAGGCGTTTCCCATAGCCGATTGAGCCGACTATTGTTTGAATATATTTATTCGGGTCAAATTCTGTTGACCCATAATTTGAATAATCATTTCCATAATAATTATTTCCATAACCATAACCGCCATACATATATGAGTTATAATAATTTCCCATATTATTAAGATAACGGTTGCTGTACGAATTTTGCCTTGCCCAATAGAACGAAACCGAAAGTGAATTCGGGCGTTTTCCGCCAAACCACGGTTCAACAAACGAAATGCTTGCCGAATTATAAGCCAATCCGTTGCCTCGATAATTAAAAGAAAAAGATTGTCCTTCGCCCTGAGGCACAAATCTGTACATTTTTGGACGGAAAATATTTTGAATTGCAAAATTAGAAAATTTAAATCCCAAACTTCCGACAAAACCTGTTCCTCCCCAACCTGCCGATAATTCAAATTGGTCGCTGCCTTTTGTAGTCAGCCCGTAATTAATATCAACAGTTCCATTTTCGGGATCCGGATTTACTTCAATATTTTTATAAACACTTTCGGGGTCGAATTGCCCCATACGCGCCAATTCGCCCAGTGAACGAATAATATCCGACTGACTGTAAAGTTGTCCGGGTTTTGTATAAAGTTCGCGACGCACAACGTGTTCATATACTCGGTCGTTGCCCGAAATTCCAACATTATTTATTGTTGCCTGATTGCCTTCTAAAATTCGCATTTCAAAATTAATGGAATCCCCGTCAATACTTACTTCAACCGGCTGAATACTTGCAAAGAGATAGCCACGGTCTGAATAAAGTTTGCTGACGGCATCATCATTTGCCTGCAGACGGTCGTTGAGCAGTTTATGACTGTAAACTTCGCCTTTTTGAATTTTTAAAATTTGACTTAAATATTCGGTCGGATAAAGCGTATTGCCAACCCAGTTCAAATCGCCAAAATAATATTTTTTCCCTTCGTCAATGGTTAAATAAACATTTACCGATTTGTCATCGACCGCCACAACACTATCGGCAACAATAAATGCATCTCTGTAACCGGCATCGTTATATCGCTCAATAAGAAGGTTTTTATCTTTTTCAAATTCATCGGGAATGAATTTTTTGGAACTGAAAAAATTATACCATTTGCCTTTTTCGTTGGTTTTTTTCATCGCCTTATCAATTTTCATCTGATTGAGAACAGTATTTCCGGTAACGATGATTTTATTTACCTTTACTTTTTCTTTTTTATCAACATCAACATCTACAATAACATAGCCCGGTTTTGCAGGGTCATCTTTTTGATAAATATTTACAACAGCGTTCGAAAATCCTTTTGCTGCCAAATGCCTTTTTGCAACCTGTTTGGCGCGGTCGGCAATATTGGGTGTAATTTGATTATCTTTTAAAATTCCTATTGCTTTTTCCAAATCCTCTTTTTCGCCTTTTTTAAGTCCCGTAAAATTCAATTCCGACACTCGCGGACGTTCTTTGAGGCGAATTTCAAGCCAGATACGGTCGCCATAAATTTTTGTTGCGGCAATTTTTACATCGGAAAACAAACCTTGACGCACAAAACGCTTCACAGCATTTGTAATTTCATTTCCCGGAACGCTAATTGTCCGCCCAATATCAAGCCCTGAATAACCGATAACAGCAAAATCATCGAAATTTGGCGCACCTGTAACTTTTATTCCGCTGATAATATATTTTTTAATAGATGTATTGTACTCAATTTCAGGATTATAAACAGTATCATTGGGCGAAGAGTTTGCCTTTTTAGATAATGTCTGATAATCGCTGTTCGGATTAACAACAACGGCACTGTCGGCATCAAACTGCGCCTGCGCATTGAAAATCAGGAATATTGTGGCAAAAAGCGTAAAACAAATTTTTCGAAACATATATTTTTCGTCTGTTATAAATCGGACGGCAAAAGTAATGAATATCTTTTAATTTTCGGCATTAAAACAGTAAATAAAAAGTTTTATTTAACAAAAAATTGCAATATTTAGGGAAAAAGCATTGATAAATTCATTCTACAAACGAAAAACAGTAATCAAAATTTCTAAATTATAAATGTTTTTGTACTTTTGTGCCAAAAATTTTTTTTTATAATTATGTGAAATAATGGAAATAGCGATTGTTCAGAGTAAAATTATAGAAATCAGAGGACAAAAAGTGCTTCTCGACAGGGATTTGGCTCAAATGTATGGTGTCGAAACTCGTGATTTGAATAAAGCGGTAAAACGCAATATTGAGCGTTTTAAGGGGGAAGATTTTATGTTTCAATTAAATTCTTCAGAATTTAACTTGATGTTCCAATTTGGAACTTCAAGTTGGGGTGGAACGCGAAAACTTCCTTATGCCTTTACAGAACTCGGTGTTGCGATGTTGAGCAGCGTTTTGCACTCAAAAGTAGCCATTGAAATAAATCGAAATATTATGCGGGCATTTGTTTTGTTGCGGCAATTTGCATTAAATTATGCTGAACTGAACTGTAAATTAGACGATTTTATCAAAGAAACAAATATGCAATTCAGTGAGGTATTTAATGCAATTTCCGAATTGGTTGAACAAAAGAAAATCGACAAAAAACCAATGCAACGAATTGGTTTTATTCAGAATGATGATGTTTGATTTTTTAAATTATTAATAAAAATAATTTGGAATCTTGAAATCTTGGAATCTTGAAATCTTGAAATATAAATTGTATTGTGGAATCAAAATATTTGAAAAATATTAATTCGCCTGATGATTTAAAGCAGGTGCCAAAGTCGGAATTGCCGCTGGTTTGCAACGAGTTGCGGCAATTTATTATTGATGAGGTCTCGCGTCATCCCGGACATTTGGGTTCGAGTTTGGGCGTGGTGGAACTCACTGTTGCGGTGCATTATTGTTTCAACACGCCTTACGACCGCATTATTTGGGACGTTGGTCATCAGGCGTATGGACATAAAATTCTTACAGGCAGAAGAGATAAATTTCATACTAACAGGCAATTAAACGGTATTTCGGGTTTTCCTACGCCGAGAGAAAGTCAATATGATGCTTTTGGCGTTGGACACGCAAGTACTTCTATTTCAGCGGCTTTGGGGATGTCGGTTGCTTCTTTGCTGAAAAAGGAAAAAGACCGCAAAGTTGTGGCAATTATCGGCGACGGCGCAATGACAGGCGGACTTGCCTTTGAAGGACTGAACAACACTTCGATGGATAAAAATAATCTGCTTATCATTTTGAACGACAATCAGATGGCTATCGACCCGATTAAAGGCGGAATTACGCAATATCTTGTGGATATTACCACTTCCGAAATTTATAATCGCTTGCGTTACAAGGCGTATCGTGCCTTGCAAAAAGTCGGTTTGATTAACGAAAACAAGCGCAAACGCCTTATTCGCTTTACAAATACTATAAAAACGGGGCTTACAAAGCAGGGAAATAATAATATTTTTGAAGGGCTGAATATCAGATATTTCGGACCGGTTGACGGACACGATGTTTTGGGTTTAATAAAAATTTTAACAGAAATTAAAAATTATAAAGGTCCGAAGGTTTTGCACGTAATCACGCAGAAAGGCAAGGGCTACAAACCGGCAGAAAAGGAAACGACACTTTGGCACGCCCCCGGTACTTTCAATGTGCTGACGGGCGAACGTTTTGAAGATGAAAATCCGAATATTCCGCTGTTTCAGACGGTTTTTGGCGAAACGCTACTCGAACTTGCGCAGATGAACGAAAAAATTGTTGGTGTAACGCCTGCTATGCCTTCGGGCTGCTCAATGTGCATTATGCAAAAAGTGATTCCTGAGCGCGTTTTTGATGTGGGAATTGCTGAAGGACACGCTGTTACGTTTTCGGCGGGCTTGGCAAAAGACGGAATGATGCCCTTTTGCAATATTTATTCGTCGTTTATGCAACGTGCCTACGATAATGTTATTCACGATGTTGCCTTGCAAAAGTTAAATGTTGTTTTTTGTTTAGACCGCGCGGGAATTGTCGGCTCGGACGGTGTTACGCATCAGGGGCAGTTTGACATTGCATATATGCGCTGCGTGCCGAATTTGACCATTGCCGCCCCGCGCAACGAACACGAACTCAGGAATTTAATGTACACCGCACAACTGCCCGATATGGGCGCATTTGTAATCCGATATCCACGCGGGAAAGCGACCACAGCCGACTGGCGAAATGATTTTGAGAAAATTGAAATCGGGCGAGGCGTTTGCCTAAAAGAGGGTAGGGGTTTGGCAATTTTGACAATCGGCACAATGGCAAATCCTGCTGCGCGTGCAATAGAAAGTATTGAAAATGAGCAAAATATATCAATCGCACATTATGATATGCGTTTTGTTAAACCGCTTGATACGGAACTTTTAAACGAAATTGCAAAGAAATTCAAAAAAATAATTACAATAGAAGACGGCACAATAAAGGGCGGTTTTGGAAGTGCTATACTTGAATATTTTGCTGATAATCAAACAGATATAAAAATAAAACGGTTTGGAATACCCGATATTTTTGTTGAACACGGTTTGCCCGAAGAACTTTACCACAAACTCGAACTTGACGCCGAAGGAATTAAGAAAAATATTTTACTGTCGTTGCGGGCTTGACCCGCAATCTGTAACTTTCTAAAACGTTATTATTTAACAAGTTACATTAAAATTACTTTATAAAATATTGACAAATTCTCTCGCTTTTCATTGTTTGAGATTGCGGGTCAAGCCCGCAATGACAAAACGAAGTTTTGTTAAATTTAAACAGCTCTTACTTAAAATATATTTCCCTGCCTTTCTTTTCTAATCTTTGCTTCTTCAAATTTCACATTGTCAAATTCAACGTTTGGCTTACCTTTGGCATTGAGTTCTTTTACAATTATTATTCTGTCAAATTTATATTTATTATTCACAACAGGACGATATTTGCATTGCAACAGTTTGTAACCGCTGTTTAATATGCCGTTTTTTATCGGACTCATCGAAATTCCAAACGGTTTGTAATAATCATTTGGAACAAATTCATCAACAACGAGCATTCCCTGTTCATCGTAATATTGTTTTGAAATTTCATTTAAAGGTTTTATTTTGTCTGTTGTATGGCTTTGACGAACATTTGTGAAAACATAAGTTTTTGACCTTTTCTTTTTGAAAGTGGGGGTTAAAAATTCATTAAATTCAAAAGGTATAACAAATATTTCTTCTTTCTTCCAAAATTCTTCTGTCCATTTATAACGAACTGCAACGCCATTTCCAAAACAAATAAAATCTTTTCCTGTTGATTGCATACATTTAAAATAATGTTCAAATTTTGAAAATGGCGGGTTTGTAATAATAATATCTGCCTCATTTTTAGCGATTTCCATACATTCTTTGTCTGCATACGAGCCGTGAAAATTTGCCTTTGTACCGACAGGTGGTATTCTCAAAACCTTTTTCCCATCGTATTTTACTATAAATCCGTCATATTCATTCCATTCATTATTAAAAAGCGAACCTGAAAAGTCCAATTTTGAGCCGTCATAACGTGTTGAAATGATTTGTTTTAAGTTTAATTTTTCAAAATTATTGTAAAAATAAATCCAGAAAGCCGATTGTCCCGCATCGTCGCAGTTCATATAAATCACTTTGTTTTTCCAATAATCTGTACCAAAATGCTTTACGATTGTTTCTACATCTTCGTAAAAAGTGTAACATTCATCGCTCTCTATCGAAA
>Ga0209629_10000219_pt1 | contig 29317 bp, 17 predicted proteins | sample TergutCu122P5_FD_187286 | JGI IMG/M metagenome (GOLD analysis project Ga0209629, IMG submission 187286) | Cubitermes ugandensis P5 segment gut microbial communities from Kakamega Forest, Kenya - Cu122 P5 (SPAdes) (version 2) | ecosystem: Host-associated > Arthropoda: Insects > Digestive system...
CTCGATCTCTTTTTTCGTCAAATTCGGCAGCAGCTCGCCTCTCACGTTTTTCACGCCGGCGACATCGGTGAGCAGGATCAGTTTCTCCGCGCGCAGCGCCGCCGCCACGGCTCCGGCCACCAGATCGGCGTTGATGTTGAAGGCCTGGCCGTCGTCGCCAACGCCAATCGGAGCGATAACCGGGATAAAATCAGCCTGATAGAGGTTTTCCAGCACCGCCGAGTTGATGCTCTTCACACGGCCGACCCGGCCAATGTCGATCAGTTCCGGCGGATGCTTGTCGCCGTCTTTGGCCGGCACAGTCATGGTCATCTTCTCAGCGCGCACCAGATCGCCGTCACGCCCGGACAGACCGACGGCCCGGCCGCCAGAATGGTTGATCAGGCTGACAATTTCCTTGTTGACCTTACCGACCAGCACCATTTCGACGACATCCATGGTTTCGCCGTCGGTGATGCGCATCCCCTGGACATAACTCGGTTTTATGCCAAGCCGGTCGAGCAGTTGATTGATCTGCGGCCCGCCGCCGTGGACGATCACCGGATTGACGCCGATCTGCTTCAAGAGAATTACATCCAAAGCGAACTGCTTTTTCAGATGGTCGTCAACCATGGCATGGCCGCCGTATTTAATGACCACCGTCTTGTGGCGGAACTTCTGCATGTAGGGCAGGGCTTCGATGAGTACCTGCGCTTTTTCGATGCTTTCTTTTTTCATGGGAGACCCAGTTTGAAGGAATCGCAACAATGAGATCAACCGGCGCCGCTATGGTTAACCGACGATTTTCCTGTGGGCAAAAATCGCGCAAGACCGCCTATTACCTAAAAAGTATAAAAACGAAAAGAGCGATTATCGGAATGCCGGTGATTTTCTCGTATGATACGAAGGGTATAAACTAACGTATCTTCAAGAGGGATGACAACAGAAAATAAGATTGCACCAAGCCTGCTCGAAAAGCTGAGCGATCTCAAACACCACCCGGGCATCTGCGACCGCAACACAAAATGGGGGATTATCGTCGTGAATACACAAGGAATAACGAACTGCCCCGAGGGGGCAGTTCGTTATGAAGCCGGTGGTTGATTAGACTACCGGGAGGGTTTGCAGGCTTTCCAGGTAAACGTGGAAATTCGAGCCGTTATGAGTGAACTGGTACGCGTCGAACATGGGCGGCGCATCGGCAGCGGCGCTGGCAACGGCGGCGGCAGGAACCGCATTGACAGCGGTGCTGTCAGTAGCGACCGTGGTAGCGGCAGGAGCCGCACTGGCAGCGGTACTGTCAGCGGGATGCGCGTCGCTGGCCGTATTGGCCGGGGCGCTGTCCGTGGTGACAGCGGGAGCCGCCGCACTGGCAACGGTACCGTCAGTGGCGGCGGCAGTCGGATGCGCATCGGTCGCCGCATTGGTAGCGGCGGTGCCGCTAGTAACGGTGATACTGGGAGGCGCGGTCGTATTGGAAGCGGTGATGCCGTCAATCATGACCGTGGAATGCGCGCCGCTCAGCAGATTGCTCGTATCCGCGATCGTGTCGGTGCCGTCCCTCATGATGACCAGATTCGGGGAGTTGCCAGTACAGAGAGCTTTCGCGCCGTTGAGCAGAGCGTCAAGGTCAATGTTTCCGGAGGTACCGTTGGTGTAATCAACGAGCAAGGTCTCAAAGCCGCTTACCGCAGCTTGGGCAGAGAGTTTGGGAAGCAGAGTGGTATTCGCATAGTCCCCCTCGAGGGCCAGAATATCGCCAAGGGAGGAATGGCCACCATTGGTGCTGGCATGGATGACCGCGCTATTGGCGCCGCCGTCAAGGGTGAGTCTTGAGCCGGTGTCCACAAAGTTGACATTGGTGGCATCGCCGGTGTGGTTGAGGTGAACGATATCGTTATCCCCGCCGCCGAGGACACGGCTGGTCAGCAGGGGTCCGCTGGCAAGCACCCCGTTGTCCGAGGTATGCAGCGTGATAACATCGGCGCCGGCTCCAGCGTCAACGGTGGCGGCGGTCAGAACGGAGCTCTTGATGAGAGAGCTACTCTGGGCGGCGCCAGTGGCCTCCAGGAAAATGGTGTCGTTGCCGGCGCCGGTGGTTATCAGACCCGCGCCCATGGCGTGGGCAACTCCTTGTCCGGTGGCCTGGGCACTAATCGAGATAGAGTCGTTACCCGCGCCCGTGGTGATGGTACCCGCACCTATGCCGTTGACCGCGCCATCGACAGTACTAGCGGAGAGGGCGATGGTGTTGTTGCCTTCACCGGCGTAGATGGTTCCCGCACCCATGGCATTGGCCGCGCCGGCGGCGCCAGCGTTGGCGTGAAGAATGATGGTGTCCGCGCCGGCACCGGTGGTGATGGAGCCCGCGCCCATGGCGTTGGCCGCGCCAGTACCGGAAGTGGCGAGCAGCGAGATGTCGTTGCTGCCCGCGCCGGCGTAAATGAAGCCGTAGCCCATGGCGTTGGCGGCTCCAGAGTCAGTGGTCTCGGCCTTGATGAGAATGTGGTCGTTGCCCGCGCCCGTGGTGATGGTGCCCGCGCCTATGCCGTTGACCGCGCCGGTACCGGCGATGACGGTCATCTCAATGCTGTTGTTGCCCTCGCCGGCGCTGATGAGGCCCGCGCCCATGGTGTTGGCCGCTCCTTTCCCGGTGGTCGTAGCGGTGAAGGAGATATTGTCATCGCCTCCGAGCGTAATGATGGAACCAGCGCCCATGGCGTTGGCAAAACCGTCGACGGTGACAGCGGAGAGGCTGATGCTGTTGTTGCCCGCGCCGGCATTGATGGTACCGTAGCCCATGGCGTTGGCCGCTCCCGAGTTGGTGGTCTCGGCCCAAAGATTGATGATGTCGTTGCCTGCGCCTGTGGTGATGGAACCGGCGCCCAGGGCGTTGGCCGCGCCAATGCCAGCGGCGGCGGAGAAGCTGATGCTGTTGTTGCCCGCGCCGGCGTTGATGACGCCCGCGCCCATGGCGTTGGCGGCTCCTTTCCCGGTGGTCGCAGCGGTAAAGGAGATATTGTCATCGCCTCCGAGCGTGGTGATGGAGCCCGCGCCCATGGCGTTGGCAAAACCGTCGACGGCGGCAGCGGAGAAGCTGATGCTGTTGTTGCCCGCGCCGGCGTTGATGACGCCCGCGCCCATGGCGTTGGCAAAACCGGCCGTGCCGGCATTGGCGGTGAGGCTGATGGTGTCGGCGCCGGTGCCGGTGGTGATGGTACCCGCGCCCATGGCGTTGGCGAAGCCGGTGCCCGAGGTGGAGGTTAGCTCGATGGTGTTGGCGCCATCGCCCGCGTTGATGATGCCCGCGCCCATGGCGTTGGCCGCGCCTTTCCCAGTGGTTTTGGCAATAATGGAGATCTGGTCGTCGCCGCCGAGCGTGGTGATGGAGCCCGCGCCCATGCCGTTGACCGCGCCGTCGACGGTGGTGGCGGAAAAGCTGATGCTGTTATTGCCCGCGCCGGCATTGATAGTGCCGTAGCCCATGGCGTTGGCGGCGCCGGCGGAGCCGGAATTGGCGCTGAGACTGATGGTGTCGGCGCCGGAACCGGTGGTAATGGAGCCCGCGCCCATGGCGTTGGCAGCACCGGTGCCGGAGATGGCTTCCAGCTTGATGGTGTTGTTGCCGTCGCCTGCGGCCAAGATGCCGTAACCCAAGGCGTTGGCAGCGCCAGCATTGGTGGTCTCGGCTCTCAGAAAGATATTGTCATTGCCCGCGCCGGTGGTGATGGTGCCAGCGCCAAAAGCGTTGGCAGCGCCAATGCCGGCGGTGGCGGAGAAGCTGATGCTGTTATCACCCGCGCCCGCGTTGATGATACCCGCGCCCATGGCGTTGGCAGCTCCTCTCCCAGTGGCCATAGCGGTAGAAGAGATATGGTCGTCGCCGGCGCCGGTGGTGATGGTCCCCGCGCCAATGGCATTAGCGGCGCCGTCGACAGTGGTGGCGGAGAAACTGATGCTGTTGTTACCCGCACCGGCGTTGAGGATACCCGCGCCCATGGCGTTGGCGAAACCGGCAGCGCCAGAACGGGCGGTGAGGCTGATAGTGTCGTCGCCGGAACCGGTGGTGATGGTGCCTGCGCCAAAAGCGTTGGCCAGGCCGGTGCCGGAAGTGGCGGTCATCTCAATGCTATTGACGCCGTCGCCAGCATTGATGGTGCCGTAGCCCATGGCGTTGGCCGCGCCATACCCGGTGGTTTTAGCCTCGATGCTGATCTTGTCATTGCCCGCGCCAGCGGTGATGGTGCCCGCGCCGAGAGCGTTAGCCGCGCCAATGCCAGCGGAAGCAGCAAGTCTGATGGTATTGTCGCCGCTTCCCACGTTAATAGTCCCCGCCCCAAGGGCGTTGACTGCGCCGATGCCGGTGGCCGTAGCCATAACCGTAATATCGTCATTGCCGCTGCCGCCGAGCAGTCTGCCCGCCCCCATGGCATTGGCCGCGCCGTCGACGGTCCGTGACGCGATGGAAATAGTGTTGTTGCCGCTACCAGCATCCACGGTACCCGCGCCAAAAGCGTTGGCCACGCCGCCGCCAACAGCGGAGGCACTGATGGTGATGGTGTCGTCACCACCTCTGGCGTTCACAGTGCCGTAGGCAATCGCGTTGGCCGCGCCGCTGGTCGAATCGGCCGTGATGGTGATGGTATCGTCAGATTCGGTGCCATTCAGGGTTGTGTTGTAGGCAAGGGCATTTGCAAGTACGCCTTTGACGATGATGGATAACGGATCATTTTGTGCAGCCATGAGTTACTCCTTTTTTGGGTTTGACTTTCCGGAAACCGTTCTCCACGGTTTGTCACGAACAGCGCCAAATGGTGCAAATTCTACAATTTATTGACTTTATTAATAGCATAAATTCGCGGCATATACTTTTATTATAAGGTGCTTTTGCAATGGGTGTCAATCGCTAACATATCTTAATTGCATATATTTAAATTATTTACCGTTTCTTTACCTTATGCGTGGTAAGTCGTCTTTTCAACGTTTATTCGGATTGGCCTGCCAGACCGTCAAATGGCGGAAAAGCGAGTTTTTATTCCATTTTTATTCCATTTTTATTTGAGCCTTTGCCAAAATGACGCAAACTCCTTTGCCTACGAGGTGCGGCTGAGAGAAGCTCTCCATTTAACATATTAAAATAATTGAACTATAATATGCAGTTTCTTGAACAAAACACCGAAAGTTTCTCGAGGTTGCGCTCCACCTTTACCCCACGCTCTCTGAACTTGTTTATCGCAAAAAAAAACGGGGAAGCGGCCAAAGCCGTTTCCCCGTTTTTCTCAGGGTGGCCGATCAACCACCCTTTTCTATTGCAAAGCTTACTTCTTTTCCGGCTCCATCGAGGCCGCCCGGCCCTTCAGGAGTTTCCAGCCGCGGAGGACATCCCGCTGCGATTCAGCCATCAACTCATCGGCGTTTTGCGGGTTGATCTGCTTCAGGGCGCGGTAGCGGTTTTCGCCAAAGGCGTAGTCGGCAAAGGGCAGCGTCGGCTCCTTGCTGTCGATGGTGAAGGGGTTTTTGCCCTCTTCTTCCAAGGCCGGGTTGTAGCGGTACAGGGGCCAATGGCCGCAGGCGACGGCCTTCTTCTGCTGCTCCAGGCCCTTGGCCATATCGATGCCGTGGTTGATGCAGTGGGCGTAGCAGATAACCAGGGACGGCCCGTCGTAGGCTTCGGCCTCGGCGATGGCTTTGACCGCCTGGTTCGGGTTGGCTCCGAGGGCGATGCGGGCGATGTAGATGTTGCCGTAGGTGGAAAAGATCATGCCGATGTCTTTTTTCGGCATTTTCTTGCCGTTGAAGGCGAACTGCGCCGTCGCGCCCCGCGGCGTCGATTTCGACATCTGGCCGCCGGTGTTGGAATACACCTCGGTGTCGAGGAGCAAGACGTTGACGTTCTGGCCGGAAGCGAGCACATGGTCGAGGCCGCCGTAGCCGATGTCATAGCCCCAGCCGTCGCCGCCGACGATCCACACCGATTTTTTCACCAAATAGTCGGCCATGGTCATGAGGCGTTTGGCTTCCGGCTGCGACAGGGTGGCGAGGCTGGCCTTCAGGGCGGCGATGCGGCCACGCTGGGCCTCGATCTCCATTTGCGTTGTTTGCGGCGCCTTGAGGATGGCGCTGGCCGTATCCTTGCTAATTGCGCCGGCGGCGGCCAGCGCCGTGAGAATCTCCGTCGCCTGCATGGCCAGCTTGTTGATGGAGAAACGCATCCCGAGGCCGAATTCGGCATTGTCTTCAAAAAGTGAATTGGCCCAGCTCGGTCCACGGCCATCGGCGCGCTTGGCATAGGGCGTGGTCGGCAGGTTGCCGCCGTAGATCGACGAGCAGCCGGTGGCGTTGGCGACGACCATGCGGTCGCCGAATAACTGGCTGACCAGTTTGATGTAAGGCGTTTCGCCGCAGCCGGCGCAGGCGCCGGAAAACTCGAACAGGGGCCGCAGCAACTGGCTGCCTTTGATCGTCGACGGGCTGACGCGGCTCGCTTCGATTTCCGGCAGGCCGAGGAAATATTTTACCTTCGGGCGCTCGGCATCGCGCAGTTCCTCGGTGTTTTTGGTCATTTCCAGGGCCTTGGTTTTGGCCGGGCAGGCCTCCATGCACAGGGTGCAGCCGCAGCAATCCTCGGTGAAGACCTGGATGGTGAACTTTTCGCCCTTGAATTCCTTGCTGGTCGCCTCGGCGAATTTCATGCCGGCCGGCGCCTTGGCCGCGTCGGCGGCGCTTGCGATCTTCATGCGGATGGCGCCGTGCGGGCAAACCAAAGAGCACTGGCCGCACTGGATGCAGTTATCCGGCAGCCAATTTGGGCAGAAGACGGCGATGTTACGCTTTTCGTACTGGGTGGTGGCGGTCGGCCAGGTGCCGTCGGCGGGAAACTGCGATACCTTCAACTGGTCACCCCGGCCCTGAATCATCGTCGCCGTCACTTCCTTGACGAAAGCGGGAGCGTCTTCCGGTACCGTCGGCGGCATCGGGTGACCGTCGGTCTTCTTCGACAGCGGCACCTCGACGATGTTCGAGATGGCGGCGTCGACGGCGGCGTAATTCATTTTCACCACCTTGTCACCCTTGGTGCCGTAGGTCTTCTTGATGGCGTTCTTGATCGCTTCGACCGATTCCTCTTTGGTGAGGATGCCGGAAATCATGAAGAAGGCCGTCTGCATGATCATATTGATGCGCGCCCCGAGGCCAATGGCCTGACCCAGGGAAATGGCGTCGATGATGTAGAACTTCGCCTTCTTGGCCACCAGGTCGCGCTGCACCTTCAACGGCAGGTGCCGCCAGATTTCATTCTTTTTGAAGCCGGTGGTCAAAAGGAAGGTGCCGCCCTCTTCGAGGTTCGCCAGCATATCGTACTGATCGAGGAAGGTGAAGTTGTGGCAGGCGATGAAGTTGGCCTTGTTGATCAGGTACGGGGCGACGATCTGGTTCTTGCCGAAACGCAGATGCGAGGTGGTGATCGAACCGGATTTCTTCGAGTCGTAGACGAAATAGCCCTGGGCCATATTGTCGGTCTCGCCGCCGATGATCTTGATCGTATTCTTGTTGGCGCCGACGGTGCCATCGGCCCCGAGGCCATAGAACATGGCGCGGTAGACATCGTGGCCCTCGATGGAAAAGGCCCGATCGTAGTCGAGGCTTGAGAAGGTAACGTCGTCGTGCGGGCCAACGCAGAATTTGTTCTTCGGCGCCATGGCCGCCATGTTGTCGAACACCGCCTTGGCCATGGCCGGGGTGAATTCGGCGGAGCCAAGACCGTAGCGGCCGGACAGGATCATCGGCGGCAGGGCGCTGGGGTTCTTCTCGACCGCCTCACCGACGGCGGCGCGGACATCGAGGTAGAGCGGCTCGCCGATCGAACCCGGCTCCTTGGTGCGGTCGAGCACGGTGATGCGCTCGACGGTCGGCGGCAGGGCGTTGACCATGGCTTGGCCATCGAAGGGACGATAGAGGCGGACGATGACGAGGCCGACTTTTTCGCCTTGGGCCACAAGATAATCAATGGTCGAGGCCACGGTCTCGCTGCCGGAACCCATCATGACGACAACATCGGTGGCGTCGGCGGCGCCGTGGTAATCGAACAGGCGATACCGGCGCCCGGTGATTTTCGCAAATTTATCCATCGTCTCCTGAACGATGGCTGGCGTCACGGCATAGTATTTATTCACCGTCTCGCGGCCGATGAAATAAACATCCGGGTTCTGGGCCGTGCCGCGCATGGTCGGATGGTCGGGGCTCATGGCCCGCTCGCGGTGGGCGGTGATCATATCTTCGTCAAGCATCGCCCGCATGTCGTCATGGGTCAATTGCTCGATCTTCTGAATTTCGTGCGAGGTACGGAACCCATCGAAAAAGTGGACGAAAGGAACCCGCGATTTCAGGCTCGCTTGCGTCGCGACCAAGGCCAGATCCATGCACTCCTGCACATTTTGTGAGCAAAGCATGGCCCAGCCGGTCTGCCGCGCCGCGTAAATATCGCTGTGGTCGCCGAAGATGGAGAGCGCCTGGCAGGCAAGAGAGCGGGCCGTGACATGGAAAACCGTCGGCGTCAACTCGCCGGCGATCTTGTACATGTTCGGAATCATCAGCAAGAGGCCCTGCGAGGCGGTAAAGGTGGTGCACAGGGCGCCGGTGGCAAGCGATCCGTGGATGGCCCCGGCGACGCCGCCTTCCGACTGCATCTGGGTGACGGCGGGCACCGAGCCCCAGATATTTTTCTCTTGGCCTGCCGCCTTGGTGTCGGCTTCGGCGGCCATCGGCGACGATGGGGTGATCGGATAAATGGTGATGATTTCACTGGTGGCGTAGGCGACATGGGTACATGCCTGGTTGCCATCGATCGTGACCATTTTTCGGGACATGCGATTCTCCTTAAAAATAAATCAGGGATGAAAATCCCCTCCTGAACATGTGGCAACTGCAACATTCGCGGGGTTCGGTCGGGACCGAGGCGGCCACCGTAGGATGGGAAGGGAAACCAAGTTTACAACAGGATAAATAATCGTCGAACCTTTTACTTTACGGTAATTGTTATACTCACACAAGAAAAAACTGATCAATTATCGTCCAGAATCGACTTCCTGACAAAATTTGTGGAGCGCAGGGACACGGGGAAAACAAAAACCCGCCGTCTGGTTTCAGTACCGAACGGCGGTGGCGGGTGGCAAAAGTTGTGTCGTGAAAGCCGGCGGCTCAGGCCTTGCCGGCCTTGATTGCCGCCTGCGCCGCCGCCAGACGGGCAATCGGCGCGCGGAAGGGAGAGCAGCTTACGTAAGTCAGGCCGGTTTGAAAGCAGAACTCCACCGAGGCCGGGTCGCCGCCGTGTTCGCCGCAAATGCCGATTTTCAGGTCCGGGCGCACGGCGCGGCCTTTTTCGACCGCCTCGGCGATCAGTCGACCGACGCCATCGACATCGATGGTTTGGAACGGGTCGGCGGGCAGCATTTTCTTGTCGAGATAACTCTGGAGAAAACCGCCGACATCATCGCGGCTGAAGCCAAAGGTCATCTGAGTGAGGTCGTTGGTGCCGAATGAGAAGAATTCGGCGGAGCGGGCCATGCGGTCGGCAAGCAAACAGGCGCGCGGGATTTCGATCATGGTTCCGTAGAGGTAGTGGATTTTTTCCAGGCCGAACTTTTTGCACACCTTGGCGTGCTCTCGGTCAGCGATGACTTTGATCGCCTCGAGTTCCGATACATCGCAGGTCACGGGCACCATGATTTCCGGATGCGGCTTTTTGCCTTCCTGCATCATTTCGGCGGCGGACTCCAAAATAGCGCGGATCTGCATGGCGGAAATTTCGGGATGAGTCAGCCCCAGGCGAACGCCGCGATGGCCCATCATCGGGTTGGATTCATGCAAGGCTTCGCCGCGTTTGATGACATTTTCGACGGTGATGCCCAGGGCATTAGCCAATTTTTCCTGATTTTCCAGTTTTTTTGGAACAAATTCATGCAGCGGAGGATCGAGCAGGCGAAAGGTCACCGGCAAGCCGTTCATTGCCTCGAGCGTGCCTTTGACCGCCTTTTTCACGTAGCCGAAAAGTTCGTCGACGGCTGTCGCTATTTCTTTCTCGCTGTCGCTTAAAATCATCTTGCGCAAGAGGAACAAAGGCTCGGCGGAACCCTCGCCATAAAACATATGCTCGGTGCGGAACAAACCGATGCCTTCGGCGCCGAAACCCAGGGCCAGCTTGGCGTCAGCGGGAGTTTCGGCGTTGGCCCACACACCCATGCGGCGGAAACGGTCAACTAAGGTCATGAATTCCTGGAAACGCGGATTTTCCGAGGAATCGACGAGCGGCAACTCATCCATATAGGCGATGCCTTTGGTGCCATTCAAGGTCATAACATCGCCTTCCATCAAGAGAATATCGGTGCCAAGCACCCGTGCCTCTTTGGCTACCGGATTGATGCGCAATTCTCCGGCGCCGACGACGCAGCATTTGCCCCAGCCGCGGGCGACCAGCGCCGCGTGGCTGGTCATACCGCCACGGGCGGTGAGGATACCCTCGGCGACGCGCATCCCTTCGACGTCTTCGGGATTGGTTTCTTCCCGCACCAAAATGACTTTTTCGCCGCGCCGGTGCCATTCGACGGCATCGGCGGCGTGGAAGACGATTTTACCGACCGCCGCGCCCGGTCCAGCCGGCAGGCCGCTGGTCACCGGGATGACCTTTTTTTCGAACTCCGGATCGCAGATCGGATGCAGCAGTTCATCGAGTTGCGCCGGGCTGACGCGAGTGACGACGGTTTTTTCGTCGATCAATCTTTCATGGAGCATATCCATGGCCATGTTCAAAGCCGCCGTGCCGGTACGTTTGCCGACCCGGCATTGCAGCATGAACAACTGCCCTTCCTGGATCGTGAATTCGATGTCGAGCATGTCCTTGAAGGATTTTTCCAGGATATTGCGCACCTCGCAGAGTTCGCCGTAGGTCTTCGGCATGGATTCCTCCATGCTCTGCAGATGCTTGTTTTGCTCGTTTTTGGTGGCGTTGTTCAAAGGATTGGGTGTGCGGATGCCGGCGACCACGTCTTCGCCCTGGGCATTGATCAGCCATTCGCCGTAGAACAGATTTTCGCCGGTGGCCGGGTTGCGCGTGAAGGCGACGCCGGTGGCCGAGGTATCGCCCATGTTGCCGAAAACCATCGACTGGACGGTGACCGCCGTGCCCCACTCATCGGGAATGCGCTCAATCTGACGGTAAGAAATGGCCTTTTTGCCGTTCCAGCTTTTGAACACCGCTTTGATACCGCCCTCCAATTGAGCGCGGGCGTCGTCAGGAAAAGGTTCGCCGAGAAATTCCTCGATCCGCCATTTGAATTCCTCGACGAGGAATTGCAGGTCCTCGGCGGAGAGTTCGGTATCGGACGACATCCCCTTGCCTTTGACGTAGGTGGCGAGCATGTCGTCCAGTTGTTTTCTGATGCTCTGATCACTTTCGATTTCAAAGCCTTCCGATTTTTCCATGACCACATCGGCGTACATCATGATCAGGCGGCGGTAGGAATCCCAGACGAAGCGCGGGTTGCCGGTCTTTTCGATCAGGCCGGGGATGGTGCTGGTACACAGGCCGATATTCAATACCGTATCCATCATGCCAGGCATGGAGCTACGGGCGCCGGAGCGGCAGGAAACGAGCAGCGGGTTTGCTGGATCACCAAATTTCTTGCCCATGATTTTTTCGGTTTCCGCCATCGCCCGCCAGACATCATCCATCAAGCCAGGCGGCAATTGCCCGCCACTCGCGTAGTATTCGGTGCAGACCTCGGTGGTAATGGTAAAACCCGCCGGCACCGGCAGCCCCAAGAGCGACATCTCGGCCAGGTTCGCACCCTTGCCACCGAGCAGGTTTTTCATGTCGGCTCGTCCTTCGGCTTTTTTCGCTCCAAATGTGTATACTTTTTTCATGATTGTCTCTTTGGGTTTTATTGGTAAGGCTCGCAAAGGTATTGTTTTGCTAGGGAAAGAGGCTTGTACAGCCCTGCATGTATTGTACGCAGGGGTTAATATTTTTTTTACAGAATTTTCAGATCTTTTGCAAGAATAAATGGATTCTACCGTATCCTTCAAAAAAAATTATGGGAGAACGTCCGAAGCGGTGATAGCCTGATAATGTGATCGGTTATCGCAAACCGATGTTCACCTCGAATTCGGCCAGACGTTTGTGGATTGAGCGCAACTCGGTGATCGTCGTCCAGTTCGATGTAAAAATAGAGAATGATTCCCGAACCTTATCGAATGCGTTCGACACCTGGACCAAAACGCCCAGGGTAATCAGGCCGGTGAACAGTCCCGACCCCATGATCAGATAGGGAACGATGGTCATCAGTTGTTCAAAAAAATTGATCCAGATGTCAAAATAACCGTAATGCAGGAATAGCCGGTGGTAGTTGATTTTCAGGCCGGTGAACAGCGAGAGCAAGGTTTCCGCATGGCCGTAGCGGATCTTGTCGTCCTCGGCGTAAACCAGCTCCTTGCGGAAGGCCGCCTCGACCTTCTGATTATTGTATTCCAGCCCCGGCAGCTTGATGCCAACAAGCCATGAAATAGCCAGGCCACCAAGCGAGACCAAGAGCGCCACCCAGACCAGGCTGCCGGGAATGTCTTTGATGCGCGGCAGATCGACCCCTGAAGACAGATGCCAGAGGATCGGCAAAAAGGCGAAAAGGGTCATGATCGCCCGTGTCACCTGCAGGCCCAGGGATTCGACGATGCGGGCGAAGCGGTAAATATCCTCCTGGATACGCTGGCTCGACCCTTCGATTTCTTTTTCGACACTGCGCCAGTGCTCAAGATAAGTAAAGGTGATCGCCTCGCGCCAGCGGAAGGAATAAAGCCGCGTGAAGTAGGCGGTCAGTGTGGCGATTAGCACGTAAGGAAAAGCCAGTTTGGCAAAGCGCAGCATTTGCGCCCAGAATTCATCGACCGAATGCTCGGTGGCCTTTTGCAGGATATTGTAGAAAGCGCCGTACCAATCATTGATTCTCACCGTCAGTTCGACCTGAATGTAGAGCGACAGGAGTAACAGCGCCGCCCCGCCCCAGGCCCAGAGCAGCCATCTTTTGTTTGCATAAAACGCCCGGAACATAGAAAATATCCTTTTTGCCAAATGGAACCTGGAACCTGAAAACTGTGACCGATCCTCCTCAGTCATCCTGAACCGGTTCTTCGGCTGACGCGGCGGCAAATCTCGCCGCTGCTCGTTTTGCCGGCAGGCTTGCCGACGGTGTCACAAGCGGCGCCCTTGCCGCCGACTGTAATCACCACCGGAAAACGAGACGAGACAGTTTGCGCCAAGCCGGCGTCAATCGTCAAAATTGCCGGCCGGACCTTTGTCGCCGATACCCAGGGCTTTCGCCCTTTCGAGAATCTTTTCTTTCGTCCAGTCGGCGGCCTTTTGACTGACCGCCGCTTTCGGGCCGAGGTCATAGCCGCCGGCCTCGGCGATGATGTCGCGGGCAATCGAGGCCGTGCCTTCAGCGTTCATCACCGTGGCCAACATGCCGTAGACGAAATCCTCGACCCCTTTATACATGCGCTCGCGCACCGCCTTCGGCTGGGCGAGAATCTTCATCTCGAAAGGCAGGTTCAGCTTTTTGTAATCGCCTTTTTTCCAGCCTTTGCCTTCGGCGTAAGCAACCATCTCGGCCCACAGCTCTTCCGATAGGCCCTCGCCTTTCACCTTTTTGAAGTTGCCGGCGTCATCGAAGATGGCGTTGCCGTAGTCGTTGACCTCGACACCCCAGGAAACCATCTGCAAGGCGGTGGCGACGTTGGCTTTCGTCGTGTGGGTTTTGGCGGCGATGGCCCGCAGTTTGTCGGAGCTGTTGCCGGAGGTGCCGTGCTGCGCCCCGGAGGTGCCATAGGGCCGCAGCGCCGCATGGATACTCGCTGTCAACTCCACCTGAATGCCCTGGCCGCTGGTTTCGATGCCGTGCGTGGTACCGTTGTTCAAGGCGATCCAGTCGGGGACGATGCCGTGCGCGTTCAGGCCCTCGATGAGGAACAAGGCATCCGTCACCGTCGAAAGGCCCTGCGCCCCCTTGATTTCCCCGACTTCCGTCTCAAGGCCAGCCCATTTCGGGATGTACTGGTTCAGTTCGATGTTGGCCAGCAGATTCTTGTCGTCGGTCATGTGCGAGGCATCAATGGCGATCGAAGTGATGCCCTGCTCGAACATGGAGGGAATTTCCTGGCGAGCGTAGGGGATGTCCGTTTCTTTTTTGATACCGTAGTGATCAGCGTGTACCGCCACCGGCACGGTGATGCCCAGTTCGTTGCAGACGGCATCGACCTGGCGGGCGATATTGAAGAAATGCACCGGGCAATAGCCGCATTCCGAGCGGGCGATTTCGATGATAATCGCCGCGTCGGCCCGTTGCGCCGCCTGCAAGGCGCCGCGCAAGACGGCGTAACTTCGGCCATTGGCGGCAATGGTCATGGCCTGGCCTTTTTGCGCCAGCGCCCGGTCGATGACTTTGCCGCTGACCAAAAGCGCCCGCGAGTTTGGAAACAGCCGGCTAATCGCCGGGGGACGTCCAACCTGTAATAATTGGTTATAACCGCTGGAGCCGCTCATCTTTTCCTCCTTATAATGAATAGCAACACTGTGCCGGCAAGCGCTACGCGGCGCGGCTGTCTTCGCCGTAGAACTTGAAACTTATACCGTTCCTTATCAGGAAAAGCTAGGGATCAAGACGGCGCAAGGCGCGAAATAATCGCTTGACGGCGCCAGGCGTTGTCAATATCGTTGCCCTTCGCCGTGCTGTACTGGCGACGTGATACAAGCATCAGCCAATCTTGACCAATCTTGACTCTCGAAGAGGAAAACCACAATGGGTGAAAATTATTTCAATTCACTGCCGCTGCGTCGGCAGTTGGAAGAGCTGTCGCAGTGCCGTTTTATGGAAGATGACGAATTTGATGGCGTTTCCTTTTTGCGCGGCAAGAAGATCGTCATCGTCGGCTGCGGCGCTCAGGGCTTGAACCAGGGCCTGAATCTGCGCGACAGCGGCCTCGATGTTCGCTACGCCCTGCGCGACGAGGCGATCAAAGAGCGGCGCCAGTCCTTCAAAAACGCCACCGGCCACGATTTCAAAGTTGGCACCTACCAGGAGCTGATCCCCACCGCCGACCTGGTCATCAACCTGACGCCTGACAAACAGCATAGCGCCGTCGTCGCCGAGGTTATGCCGCTGATGAAAAAGGGCGCTTGCCTCTCTTACTCGCACGGTTTCAATATCGTCGAAGAGGGGATGAAGATCCGCAAAGACTTGACGGTTATTATGGTGGCGCCGAAAGCGCCCGGCACCGAGGTGCGCGAGGAATACAAACGCGGCTTTGGCGTGCCGACCTTGATTGCCGTCCATGGCGAAAACGACCCGGACGGCTACGGCTGGGAAATCGCCAAGGCTTATTGCTGCGGCACCGGCGGCGACCGCGCCGGCGTTTTGCAATCGTCTTTTATTGCTGAGGTCAAATCCGACCTGATGGGCGAACAGACCATTTTATGCGGTATGCTGCAAACCGGCTCGCTGCTCTGCTTCGACAAGATGGTCGAAAAAGGCATCGACCCAGGCTATGCCTCAAAACTTGTGCAGTACGGCTGGGAGGTGGTCACCGAGGCGCTGAAGCACGGTGGCATCACCAATATGCTGGATCGGCTGTCGAACCCGGCCAAAATCCGCGCCTACTATCTGGCCGAGGAGTTGAAGGCGATTCTGCAACCGCTCTTTGCCAAACACATGGATGACATCATGAGCGGCGCCTTTTCTACCACCATGATGAAGGATTGGGCGGCTGGCGATGCCGACCTGCTGCGCTGGCGGCAGGCGTCGCGCGAATCGGCCTTTGAGAAGACCGCCTCGATGAGCGGCGAAATCCCGGAGCAGGAATATTTCGATCACGGCATTTTGATGATCGCCATGGTCAAGGCCGGCGTCGAGCTGGCCTTTGACACCATGGTGGCAAGCGGCATCAAGGAGGAATCGGCCTATTACGAGTCGCTGCACGAGGTGCCGCTGATCGCCAACACCATCGCCCGCAAGAAACTCTATGAGATGAACGTCGTCATCTCCGACACCGCCGAATACGGCAACTACCTGTTCTCCCAGGCGGCGATACCGCTCCTGACCGATTTTATGCAGCGGATCGATGTCGATGTCATCGGCAAGGGTTTGACCTTTGAGGACACTTGTGTCGATAACCAGGAACTGATTGAAATCAACCAGGCCATCCGCTATACCACCGTCGAAGCGGTGGGTGAAGAGTTGCGCTCGCATATGAGCGCCATGAAGCCTTTGTATTGATCTTTGCCTGACTACCTGTTCGTGGTGGGCGCGTCGAACCACGAACAGGTTTGCCCGGCGCCCGCTCGTCTCTCCGGATCGAAGCCCCATGCGCCTCCTCCGCCCGTTTTTCATCATTTTCCTTGCGCTTTTCACGCTTGGCGCCGCGCCCAGCCAGGCGGCCACCGTTTCTTTGCCGCTGACCATCGACTACCCGCTGTTAACCGCTCTCTACCGCCGCGCCTTCTTTCCCGCCGGCAGCGCCAACCTGGCCCTGGCCGATCAGCGCGACGGCTGTAACTACCTGTATCTTTCCGATCCGCGTTTTACCGCCCATGGCAAGGATCTGCGCCTCGATCTGCGGGTGGCTGCGCGGTTTGGCGCCGCCGTCGGCAACCAGTGCCTGGCTTCGCTCCCCTGGCGCGGGCAAGTTTGCCTGCTGCTGCGGCCCCATCTCGATGAGCGCAATTTTGTCCTGACCTTTACCGTCGCCGACAGCAGTCTGCTGACACCGGATGGCCAGCCTGACCGTATGGTTGGGACGCTGTGGGATTTTGTCGGTCCGTTGATTTTCCGCCATGTTGGCGAAATCGCCTTCGATCTGGCGCCGCCAACGCGGGAGTTGCGCGGCTTTCTGCCGTCGCTTTTTCCACGCCAGAGCCAGGAACAGTCGCGTCAGATGCTCGATTCGCTGGCTGGGCAGTCGGTGGCGGTTACGGAGAATGGCCTGGCCGTCAGCCTGCGCATCGATGTACCGGTGAACCGCGCCCCGGCCAGTGGCGCCGCGCCGAGTGACGCCGAACTGGAACGGGCGGTGCATTTGTGGGAAAAATGGGACAGTCTGCTGGTGCGGCTGCTGGCCATGTTCAACCCGCGTCTGCTGTCGGAGGAAGACAAGGAATTGCTGTCGGATATACTGCTTGACACACGATACGCCTTTGTCGCCGCTCTCGATGATCGCAAAGTCGGCCAGGATTTTGTTCGCCGCCAGTTCCTTATCGCCTGGCAGCGGATCGCTCCAATTTTCCGGCGGCGGCTGGCGACCGAGCCGGGAGACAATCTTTGGGGCTATCTCTCCTTTCTCACCGCCGCCGATGCCCTGAAAACCTGCGACGCCCTCGGTCCGGCCCTGGGCCTCGAAGTCAGCGAACAGGGCCTCGTCCAACTGGCGCGGATGCTCGGCGACAAGGGGTTGAATTATTCCACCGATGTCCAGCCCTTTCTGCGGGATATGATGACCCTGCCGCCGGCGCAACCGCAACCGGCGACAGCAGCGCCGGAGACTGAATCGCGGCCGCCGGGCGGTTTCATCGAAGGCGATTTGCCGCCGGATGAGAAACGACCAGATGTGGACAAGGTAAAGCCGGAAGCGGGCGCCAACCATGAAGGGCGGCAGACCGCCCCAGAAGAGATTTCGCCCCAGGTGGCCCCGCCGGTGACGCCGCCGACAGAGAAGCCAGCGGCGCCGCCTACGGAACCGCCTGCACCGGCGACGGTACCGCCGGAGGAGCCGGATATTCCCGCGCCCGTGCCGGAATCACCGGCCGTGCCGCCACCAAATACTGGAGAGGATTTGCCGCATGGCAGCCAGAGTGGCTGGTGGCCGCATTCACGGCAGGCGCTGGTGAGCTTGGTTGAATCGTTCTGCCCAGCCGCCGCCGAGGCCGCTACCGCTCCCGAACCCTGGCGGCATGAAAATGTCCTGGCCTGGAAAACGCCGCCCGACGATGCCGCCGGCTATCTGCGCAAGGTGCTTGGCATTCTCACGGAAACAGCGGCAAAACAGCGTGGCTTTGCCAAATTGGCCAATCCTTCGGACTTCCTCGTGGCCATGGCCTGGCAGGAAAGCTGTTTCCGCCAGTTCATCCCTCTTCAAGGCCGCATGACCTTCGTGTTATCGAGCAATCGCACCTCGGTCGGCCTGATGCAGGTCAACGAGCGGGTCTGGCGCGGCCTCTACGACCAGGAGCGCCTGCGCTGGGATATGCTCTACAACGCGGCGGCGGGCGCGGAAATTGCCGCCCGCTATCTGCGTCAGGTCAGAAAGAAGGGCGGGCGGCTGCCGCCGGGCGAAGATATGCTCGAGACCGCCGTCTACGCCATGTACAACGGCGGCCCCGGCCAGCTCGACCAATTCATCCGCCGCGCCGGCAATGGCGATCTGTACAAGAGCGACCGCCTGTTCCTGGAAAAGCTGGGCTGGAGCAAGGCCAAGGCCTGGAACAAGGCGGCCAATTGTCTGAAAAACGGCTGAGGCCCCACATTCTTTTGTGGACATTTGCCGCCGGCGGTGCTAAATAGCCCGTCACCTTTTTCGCGTCTTTTTCGGGATGTGGCTCAGCCTGGTAGAGCACAGCGTTCGGGACGCTGGAGTCGGAGGTTCGAATCCTCTCATCCCGACCACCTACGATGGGTAGCACGGTAAAATGCTTATCAGTGCTTACCAAACTAGAAAGGCAGCCAGCAATGGCTGCCTTTTTTATTGCCAGCGGCACTCCAAAGCCCAGGCCGGCATCCAGCCGCATCCGCAGGCGGTGGCGGATGCTCACTGGGGCCAGAACCGGAAGAAATGCTGCACCGGTCCGTGGCCCTCTCCGATTTTATAAGCGGCACCGGCGGTCAACGTCCCGTTGATGTAGTCTTTGGCGGCGTGGGCGGCTGTCTCCAGATCCTCACCCAGGGCCAGATGGGCGGCGATGGCCGAGCTGAGGGTGCAGCCGGTGCCGTGGTTGTTGCCGGTGGCGATGGCCGCGCCCGGCAGATTGAGCAAACGGTTTTTCTCGGCCCAGAACAGCACGTCGTCGCGGCGGTCGCCGGTGAGATGCCCGCCCTTGACGAGAACGCCGCCGCAACCGAGCTGCGCCAACTCGCGGGCGGCGTCGGCCATTGCCGCCGCTTCGATGGCATCGCGCCCCAGCAGCGCCGCCGCCTCCGGCAGATTCGGGGTGACGAGCCTTGCCATCGGAATCAGTTCCTCCTTCAGGGCGGCAATGGCTTCCTGTCGCAGCAGTTTGTCGCCGCTCTGCGCCACCATCACCGGGTCGAGGACGATATTTTTAACCGCGAAGCGTTTAAGCGTCATGGCCACCGCCTGGACCAACTCCGGCGAAAAGAGCATACCGATTTTGACGGCGTCGGCGCCGATGTCGGAGAGAACGGCCTCGATCTGCGCCGTGACCATGGCCACCGGCAGCGGATGGATGGCGGTGACGCCCAAGGTGTTCTGGGCGGTGATGGCGGTGATTGCCGTCGTGCCATAGCAGCCGTGTGCGGCAAAGGTCTTCAGGTCGGCCTGGATGCCGGCGCCGCCGCCGCTGTCGGAACCGGCGATGGCGAGGACGGTGGTGTAGCGTTTTCCTGTATTCATAGCACTCTCAATCAATCTTTCCGATGCCGACGACGGTGGTGGCGGGCGATTACAGCAGCCAGCTCTGGCACAGAACATCGTCAATGGCGCTGGCTTTTAGGTGGATGATGTCGCTGGCCAAGAGGCAGCGGACGAGTGCCTCCGGTCGCGCTGGATTCTTCTTGGCGTAGCGGGCGATGAGCCCCGCCGCCCGCCGCAGGTCGTCGTCGCGGCGGTGTTCGTCGGCGTAGCAATGCAAGGCGCGGCGTAAAAGCGCCGCTGGGCCGGGCCGGTCATCCGGGCGGAGCAGGGCGTCATCGGTCTGGGCCAGGGTTTCGATGCGGTCGTTTTCCCCTTGGTCGCGGCCAAGGATCAGCCAGCCGCCGCCAGGCAGCAAAAACTGCCGGCCCAGTTGCAGCAGACGGAAATCATCGACGTTCATGCTGGCGGCGGCAAAGGGCAGGGCGCCATCGTGGGCCCGCCGCAGGCGTCGGGCCTGGATCGGGTCGGTGAGAACGCAGCCGCCAGCCGGCATCGGATAGTCGCAAATACCATATTCTTTAGCCAGGGCGATTTGCTTGGCCCGGCCGCGCCCGGCCAGGTCGCCCAGTTCGTCACGCCGCAGCCAGCCATTTGTTTCTACCAGCGTCGGATTGAGAAGCCTCGCCGAAAGTGGGCGCACCAACAGGCCACGGACGCCGGCGTCACGCTCGATGACGGCCAGCGTATCGCGGCGCTGTGACATGGGCCGCTGCCCGAGCACTTCGCCCGAAACAAGAAACGAGGCGCCGGTTTCCTCCATAATTTGCCGGGCGCGGCGCATCATGAGAATTTTGCAGTCGATGCAGGGGTTGAAGTTCTTGCCGAAACCGTGCGCCGGCTGCCTGAGCATGTGCAGATAGTCGCCGCTGATATCTTCGAGGCGCAAGGCAATGCCGTATTTTCCGGCCACTTCCCGGCAATGGGCGTCGGCGCCGGCGGCCAGATGTTCGAGGAAAAACGGCGTGATAAACTGCACGGCCAAAACCTCGATACCCTGACGCATGACCATCCGGCAGGCCAGGATCGAGTCGAGGCCGCCGGAGTAAAGGGCGACAGCTTTCATGCCGTTGCGCCTTTGGCCAACAGTTCCCGCGCCCAAGCCAAGGTGCGTTCGGAGGGCGAGTGCCCGGCCAGCATCCGTGCCAGTTCGCTGACCCGTTCGTCACTATTTAGCCGCCGGACTTCCGACTGGGTGCGGCCCTCTTTCGCCGCCTTTTCGACGCGGAAATGCAGGTCGCCCCGGGCGGCGATCTGCGGCAGATGGGTGATGCACAAGACCTGGTGATGGCCGGACAACTCCTTGATCTTTTTTGCCACCGCCTCCGCCGCCTCGCCGCCAATACCGGCGTCCACCTCGTCGAAGATCACCGTTTCGACCATATCCTTTTGCGCCAAGAGACATTTCATCGCCAGCATCAGGCGCGACAGTTCGCCGCCGGAGGCGACCTTGGCCAGGGGCCGGGGCGCCTCGCCGGGGTTGGCGGAGAAGAAGAATTCCGGGCGATCCCAGCCGCTGGCTTTCAGCGTGGTGGTGTCCTTGGCGATGTCCTGAAAGCGCACGGTGAAAACCGCCTTGGCGAGAGCGAGCGACGACAATTCCCGTTCCATGGCCGCTTCCATTTTGGCCGCTGCCCGTTGGCGCTGGGCGCTGAGATCGGCCGCCGCCCGCAGCAGTTCCGTTTGCCGCGCCGCCACTTCTTTTTCGAGCTGGGCGATTTCCTCGTCAAGCGAGGCGATACGCGAGAGTTCCGCCGCCGCCTCTTCGGCCCAGGCCAGTACCGCCGCCAGGCTTTCGCCGTATTTTCGTTTTAATTGCTGTAAGATGTCGAGACGTTCCGTGACCTGTTCCAGCCGGTGCGGATTACTTTCCAGGCCGTCGCGGTAGCGGCGCAGGTTCTGGATATGCTCTTCGGCGACGAAAGTATAGCCGCCGATTTCCTCGGCCATAGGTCCGGCCGCGGAATCGAGCTGGACGATCTGCTCGACGCCGCGGCGCAGGACGGTCAGGCGATCGAGGACTTCGCCTTCGAAAAGGTACAGGTTTTCCTGAGCCAGACGGATCAGCCCCTCGGCGTTCTTCAGCCGCTTTTTCTCGGTGGCCAGGTCTTCGTCCTCGCCCGGGATCGGATTGGCCTCGCGGATTTCCCGCAATTGATAGGAAAGAAAATCCCGCCGCTGTTCCTTGTCGCGTTCGGCCTGGCGCAGGGCAGTCAGACGGTCGCTCGCCTCTTTCCAGGCCCGGTACATCCCGACCACGGTTTCACGCCGCGGCCACAGGTCGGCGAAGGTGTCGAGGCAATCGAGGTGCCGGGACGGCTGCAAGAGCTGTTGGTGCTCATGCTGGCCGGCGATGTTCAAAAGCAGTGCCGTCAGTTCGGCGGCTTGACGCGCCGTAACCAGCGAGCCGTTGATATGCAGGCGGCTCTTGCCATTTGCCATGATCTGCCGGCGGATGATGACACTGCCTCCGTCGCCGAGGCCCTGGGCTTCGAGCTGGGCCAGCAGTTCGGCGTGCGCCGGCGCCACCTCGAACAGGGCTTCCACCTGGCAACTGTCGAAACCGGCGCGGATCCAGTCGGCGGAGGCGCGCTCGCCCGTCAACATGTGCAGGGCGCGCAGCATGATGGATTTGCCGGCGCCGGTCTCGCCGGTCATGACCGCCAGGCCGCCGCCCGCGCCTGTCTCGAGATTGAGGCGCAGAGAGCTGATTAGGGCGAGATTTTCGATCCGTAATTCACAAAGCATAGAGAGCCAGGTTCAGTCCTTTGCCGATGGCGTTCGCCTCACGGCGTCTGTCCTCGGCGTTTTCTTGACGTGGCCGGAAAAGGACAGTACCTTTGCCGCGAGCCATGTCCCGGTTTGACGACGTTTTCCGCATCACGCCATTTCGCTTTTCGGTGCCCACCATGATGAAAAAAACGACCGGTTTGAGCGCCAGTCTCGAAGACTACATCGAGACCATCTACCATATCATCGAAGAGAAAATGGTGGCCCGCAGCAAGGAAATCGCCGCCAGGCTGAACGTCAGCCGCGCCTCGGTGACCGAGGCCCTGCGCGCCCTGTCGAAAAAGGGGCTGATCAACTACGAACCCTACGAGGCGATCACTCTGACCCCGCGCGGCAAACGGGCGGCCAAAGACGTGATCTTCCGCCATCAGGCGCTGAAACAGTTTTTTGTCGAGGTGCTGGTCCTCGATGAGACCGTCGCCGAGGACGGCGCCTGCCGCATCGAACACGCGGCGCCACGGGAGATCATCGACCGGATGATTCATTTCACCGAATTTATCGGCCTCTGTCCCCATGGCGGCGCCGAATTGATCAACGGTTTCAAATCGCATTGTTCGAAGGAAAATCCCCGCCCCAACCGCCGGAGCTGCCTGGCAAACGCCTAGCCGGTTAAACCGGCGGCGCCAATCAGCCCCGTTTAATCAGTTTGGCGATTTCCCCATCGTCGGGGAAACGCCCCATCGCCGTTTTGCAAAAAATCGTTTTACCGTCCACGATCACGTCGAAAATGCCGCCGTCACCGGACAGCAATTCGATTTCGGCGCCGAACGCCTTGTGCAGTTCCGCTCCCAGCCTGGAAGCGCGGGGTTTGTAGTTTCAACGGGTGCAGTGCTTGATGGCGATTTTCATGGCGGATCCCCTCATGGATAGCCGGGCCGGGCTTGACTTCCTCCGGCGAATTGAGTAACCAGCTTAATTTGACCGTTACATAATACCCAAGGGATTTTCCGAAGACCATTTCTTTTTCCATGCCGGATACGCCTGCCGAACACCAGCTTTTCACCCTGCTGGAAGAATTGCGGCGGCGGGAAGAGCGCAGCCTGTCGCCTGTGGCCACGCTCGGCGCCGCCGCCCTTCGCCGCCGTATCGAGGACCGTCCGGCCTACCGCCAGCCGTTCGCCCTCGACGCCGACCGCATCCTGCATTCCCGCGCCTACACACGATACATCGACAAGACCCAGGTCTTCAGCCTGGTGGAAAATGACCATATCAGCCGCCGGGTGCTGCATGTGCAGTTGGTGTCGCGCATAGCCCGCACCATTGGCCGCTTCCTGCGCCTGAACGAGGACCTGATCGAGGCGATTGCCCTGGGCCACGACATCGGCCATCCGCCTTTCGCGCATCCCGGTGAACAATTTCTCTCTGAATTATGCCAAGAAAATGGCCTTTCGCCCTTCCAGCACAACGTCCAGTCGGTGCGCTTCCTCGACCATCTCGAACGCGGCGGACGCGGCTGGAACCTGACTATCCAGACGCTTGACGGCATCCTCTGCCATGACGGCGAAAGCGACAGCGGCCCCCTCTCGCCCGGTCCGGAGGTTGACTGCCAGGGCTTCGACGAAAAATTCTACATCAAGGCGCAGACGCCCGGCCTCGACCTGCCGCCGGCCACCGCCGAGGGCTGTGTCACCCGCCTGGCCGATGTCATCGCCTATGTCGGCCGCGACATCGAGGACGCAATTGTCCTCGGTTTGATTACGCGCGACGATATTCCCGCCGAATGCCGCCATCTGCTTGGCGATACCAACGGCCAGATCGTCTATCACCTGGTCACCGATATGATCATGCACAGCCATCTGCCGGAATCGCGCCATGACCGTGACGGCGGCATCCGCATCGGTTTCAGCGAGGAAATCTCGGAATCACTGCGGGCGCTGAAGGCCTTCAACTACGAACGCATCTATCACGCGCCGGCCACCCACCAGGCGCAGCCGGATATCCGCGCCTGCTACCAGGCACTGTTCGCCCATCATCTGGCGAATTTTCGCCGGGAAGGTGATGAGGCTGAGGCGGCGGCCAAGACGCGGGACTTCATCGCCGGCATGACCGATGATTACTTTTTGCGCCAGGCAGCGGCGATTGGCTGTGCCGTCCCGAAAAAACGATGACACCGCCACCACGATTTTTTGTTTCTTTCCACCGCCCATGAAGGTATTGAACATGCAGCCCCTTATCCGGCGGATGGCCGGTTTTTTTCGTAACCGCTATGTCCTTTTCATCCTGTTTTTCTGCCTGTATTCGGAAGTTTTCGTCGCCGTGGGCGGCATCGTCACCGCCAGGCAGCTTTTGCGCCAGTACCTGGAGCTGCCGCTACTCCTGTATCTGTTTTGGTATCTGAACGTCCTGATCAAACCCTCGCGCTTTCAGGCGCTGATCGCCGCGACGCCGCTGTTTTTCTCTTATCTCGGGCCGGACATCAGCTTTCTGATGTTGGGCCGCGTCTTCCGCCTGAGTGACCTGGCCGAGGTGCCGGAGCTGGTCAGCGTCATGTCGCCGTTCTACCTGATTCTGTCCGGCGGCGCGATCATTGCTTGCCTGCTGTTTTTGCTTATTTCCCTGTCGCTGAAACGCTGGAAGGCCATCGTCTTGGGCGCTTTACCGCTTATCGCCCTTGTTATTGCCGTTGCCATGTTCCCGCAATCGTTCATCAATGGCTTCGAGCGCCTGAGCCGGGAAATCGTCAACTGGTCGGATGCCGAATCGGTGATCAACAACGGACGCTTCGCCATGCTGTGCTATCGCGAGGCCGAGCGTCACCTGGCGCACAAAAAGACCGACACCTTTTACGATCGCGCCGCCTACGACCGGGAGGCGCTCGAGATGGTTACATGGCTAAAGGAAAAGGGCAATGGCCGCAATGTCCATGTGGTCGTCATGGAAAGTTTCGTCGATCCGACCCTGTTTACCGCCGCGATTTATTCACAAAATCCGACGCATCCCGATTATAAAAAAATGTTTGCCGGACGCATGGGCTATTCCCTGTCGCCGGTCTTCGGCGGGCGCACCTCGCAGGCTGAGTTCGAGGCCCTGTGCGGCGTCCCGGCCTATGAGGAGCTGGGCGGCGTCGAATTCAACTCGTTTTCCGGTGCCCAAGCCTGGTGTCTGCCCGGCATCCTGCGCGAGTCCGGTTACCGCGCCATGGCCTCGAACGCCTTCAAGCCGAATTTCTTCAACGCCGTCAATGCCTACCATGGAATTGGCTTCGATGAGCAGTATTACCCACTGGAATTTGCCCCGGCCAGCGACAGCTATCTGTCCACCGGCGACGTCAAGAGTGAAATATACATGTTCGATGGCGATGTTTTCGCGCAAAACCGTGAACTTGTCCGCAAGTCCTTGGCCGTGAAAGACCATCCGCCGCTGTTCAACTATGTCATAAGCATGTACGGCCATCTGCCCTATATATTAGATAAGAAAAAGCGTCCGGAGTTCATCAAGTTGACCTCGAAATACCGTGACGGCAATCTCGAGCGGGTGGCCAATCAGTTTTGGTATCGCAGTCAGGCCGTGGCTGAACACGTGCGCGAGCTGAGCAAAATCGATCCGGATGGCCTGATTATCATCATCAGCGATCATTTGCCGCCTCTGGCCGGGCTTCCGACCTACCGCAAGCTGCGCTATCTGAACAATGACAAGGACAATCTTTTTATCAACCGGATTCTCATTATCGACCGGGGCCAGGCGCGGAAGTACGCGACAATCCATCACTACAACATCCCAGGGCTGATCCTCGACGTCTTGACCGATGGTGAATTCCATCGCCGCTGGCCCGGCTCGTTCACCGCCGGTACGGACCGCGCAGCCGACGACACCGGGCAGCAAGCCGAACTGCGCCAGCGCTATATGCGGCTGATGGCGCACGCGATCAAATAGGCCGCCGGTCTTTGCCCGCAACTTCTTCCCGCCGGCGATGGCGCAACGGTGGGTGATGAGCAATTGAACAGCTATCTGCCGAGGACGATTTCGACGGCGTTTTCCTTGCCCTTGCGCGCGGAAATCTCGCCGATGATAGAAGGCGTTTCGCCGAGGGCGCGAAACTGGTGGCAGATGTCTTCGACGGCTTTCCGCTCGACAACGGCCATCAGACCGATGCCCATATTGAAGGTGCGAAACATCTCGTCCTGGGGCACGTTGCCTTTGGCCGCGAGAAAAGAAAAGATCGGCGGTGGCGTCCAGGCGCTGCTGTCGATCACCGCCATCAGCCCTTTCGGCAGCACCCGGGGCAGGTTGTCGATGAAACCGCCGCCGGTGTTGTGCACCATGCCGCCGACCTTGAAATTCTTCAGGACATTGAGCACCGATTTGACATAGATGCGGGTCGGCTTCAGGAGTTCGTCGCCCAAGGCGCCGCCGAGTTCGGCGACGGGGCTATTCACCGTCAGGCCAAGCTCGTCGAAACAGATTTTTCTCACCAGTGAATAGCCGTTTGAGTGCAGACCGCTCGAAGCCAGGCCGATAATGGCGTTGCCGCTTTTGATGTCGCTGCCGTCGATGATGGCGTCGCGCTCGACGATGCCGGTGACGAATCCGGCCAGATCGTATTCGCCTTCTTTATAGAGACCGGGCATTTCGGCGGTTTCGCCGCCGACCAGCGAGCATCCCGCCTGGCGGCAGCCCTCGGCGATGCCTTCGACGATACTGACGCCGGTTTCGACATCGAGTTTGCCGCAGGCCAGATAATCGAGGAAGGTCAGGGGCGTGGCGCCGCCGACGACGATGTCGTTGACGCACATCGCCACCAAGTCGATGCCGATGGTGTCATGTTTGCCCATCATCTGGGCGATCAGCACCTTGGTACCGACGCCGTCGGTCGAGTTGACCAAAACCGGTTCATTATATTTGTTCTTATCAATGGCCACGAGCGAGGAAAAACCGCCGATGCCGGCAAGCACCCCGCTTCTGTGGGTGGTGGCGACGATGCTTTTGATCCGCTCGACAAAAGAATTGCCACGGTCGATATCGACACCAGCCTGACTGTATCTTGACTCTTTCGCCTCGCTCATGGGGAAATTCCATTTAGCAAAATAGGGGAAAACGGCTGAAAATGTAAATTTTCCGTAAATTGTTATAATATCCCATGTCGCCGTCCGATTCAATCGGCATCCCGAATAGCATCCCGAATAGCGTTGCGGGCAGGCCGATTTCTTTATACATTGATGGATAGCTCCCGACTATTTTTTGTATTTTGTTTGCAAGGAATTTCACTGTGTCCAATTCAACCAGCGCGGAAAATAAAGTAACGGAAACGGGCTTGGCCGATGTTGTTGTCTGCGAATCGGAGATCTGTTTCATCGACGGCGAGACCGGGCATCTGGTTTATCGCGGCTATGACGCCATCGAACTGGCGGAAAAGAGCAGCTTCGAGGAGGTGGCCTACCTGCTGTGGTACGGCGCCATGCCGCGCGCCACCGAGTACAGGGCCTTTCTCTCCGGCTTCATCGGTTCGATGACCCTGCCGGTGGAAACGTCGATGCTGCTCAGGATGTTTCCGAAAAGCGCCTCGCCGATGGAGGTGCTGCGTACAGCCGTTTCCTCACTCGGCCACTGGGATCCGGACAGCGGCAACACGGCCCTCGACGCCTGCCTGCGAAAAGCCCAGCGCCTCACCCTGCGCATCCCGCTTTTGATCGCCGCCCATGAGCGGCTGAAAAATGGCCTGGAGCCAATACAACCCATCGCCGGGCACAGCATCGCCTTCAATTTTCTCTATACCTTGCAAGGCAAGGAACCCGACCCGCTGATCGAACGCGCCCTCGATGCCGCCCTGGTGCTGCACGCCGACCACGAACTGAACGCTTCGACCTTTGCGGCGCGGGTCACCGCCGCCACCATGAGCGATATTTATTCCTCGGTCACCTCGGCGATTGGCGCGCTGAAGGGGCCGCTGCACGGCGGCGCCAACATGGAAGCCATGCAGCTTCTCGAACAAATCGGCAGCCCGGAACGGGCCGAGGCCATCGTCGGCGATATGCTTGACCGCAAGATCAAGGTGCCGGGTTTCGGGCACCGCGTCTACCACTGTGAAGATCCCCGGGCCGTCGCGCTGCGCGAATACGCGCGCGAGGTCTGTGAACTGGTCGGCGACAGCAACTATTTCGACATCACCGAGGAAGTGCGCCGTGTGGTGATCGAGAAAACCCAGGTTTTTCCCAACGTCGATCTCTACACCGCCTCACTCTATAACGCCATGGGGCTGCCGCACGAGCTGTTCACGCCGATCTTCGCCATGTCGCGCGTCGTCGGCTGGACATCGCATATCCTGGAACAGTGGAGCAACAACCGCCTGATCCGCCCCCGCGCTGAATATGTCGGCCCCCACAATCTGCGCTATATGGATATTCGTAAACGCGCCTGATTCTTTTTGCCCCGCCGCCCGACGGGGCTTTCCCTTTCAGCCATGGCCCGCCGGACCTTAAACGATGAATTCAGTTTTGATCATTCTCGATTCCCTCGATCAATGGGCGCCCTACTACCAAACCGAGAGCGCCATCACCGCCATCGACTACCTGAAAAACGACGAGCTGAGCCACACCTCGTATCTGGTGATCAACCTCTGCTCCGATCTCAGCTACCATTCCGAGGGCTACTACTGTTCGCTTCTGGCCCAGGCGCGGCGGCACCGCAGCATTCCCGGCATCGACGCCATCAACCAGCTCGACAAAGGCAGCCTGTGCCGCCTCGATAATGGCCTGATAAAATTGTGTCGCCGCTGGCTGGCATCGGAGAAACCGGAAGCGGACGATCATATCGTCCATCTCGATATTTTCCTCGGACGCTGCCAGGACGAGCGGCTGGCGCGGGTCGCGGGTTTCATTTTCGAGCACTATCCTTTCCCGCTGCTCAGGGCGTCGATCGACCTGTCCACGGC
>Ga0209629_10000220_pt1 | contig 29244 bp, 20 predicted proteins | sample TergutCu122P5_FD_187286 | JGI IMG/M metagenome (GOLD analysis project Ga0209629, IMG submission 187286) | Cubitermes ugandensis P5 segment gut microbial communities from Kakamega Forest, Kenya - Cu122 P5 (SPAdes) (version 2) | ecosystem: Host-associated > Arthropoda: Insects > Digestive system...
CCCCGACGTTTCACATCGGGCTACCTATATCCAATCCGTTCCGGATTGGGATTGCGCTACATTTACCGATGAGCCGAAATATATTTGCAAAGTTGACCTGAGTAGTTACGTAATGTAAAGTAAATTGTTAAAAATATTTAAAATGCAGCGCGATGCGACTTGGTAGAGACTTGGTAGGGACTTGGTAGGGACTTGACTCCGTCTTATTCCCAAAAAAAGATTTGCTTTAAGGGGGAGATGATTTTTTTCATGATTGGGTTTTCCTTTGATCTTGGTTGTTATGTAATGCAATGGAGTTCTATGTGTTAGAGTTCTTTTGCCACCCCAATGTACGCATGTTAATAAGGGCGTCGACTTGAAATAATAAATCTATACTCTTTTTCCGGGAAGTAGCCTAAAATTTCTCCATGCTTGTAAAAAATATGGATTTCGATTTCATGGTAATTATAGTCATTGAAAAGGGTATCGAATTCCTTCTGTCGGGTAAAGAATCGGTTTACTATACGCATAGCTAAAAAATTATCATTCTTTCCCCAGGCTCCATTGACAATTTCGTATTCGATCCATTCCCCGATCCGGGCACTTACACCATCATTTCCGGAACCTGTATTGGTGATTTGGAAGGTCGTAATATTTACGGTTTTTTTATCATTATTCCACACGTCTGTTCTGACAATTTTAAGTAAAACCCGGATGGTTTGTGCTTCAGACTTAACCACTGCAGATAGCGCATAGTCGATTTTTTTTCCGTAATTACGGTTGCCACCTCCGTTGTAAAGCTTGGCAATAGATGTTGCAGTCAAAGGTTGCCAGCCTGTGATTACACGTTGAATCGAGGCTTTCCGACACATTAATAATTGTCCGTCATGCAAAGTATCGTTTTTGATCGTTCGGTTTAAATCCCTCAACATGTCGATTGTACTTCCTTGAGCCTTTGCAATACTGTAAAGGTTATCACCCGGGTTGACACGGACTTGATATTCTGAAGAGTTTGGGTCTGGTATACTGCGAAACTCATAAGTCGCCATACGCATGAGCAAGTAGCCGATACCTGCCCAAATGTTATCCACAGGAGACTTTCTTGCCGATTCCATAGTCAATTTTCCCTTCCACGCAGGGGGGAGAATCAAGTCGCCGCCCTCTTTACCCGAGAGAAACGCTTCCAACCCCGGATCGCCATGCACTCCTATCTGCATGGGCTTGATTTTCCATTCAGGACTGCCGGCGCCGCTTTCAACCCACATCATCGCCTTGATGATTTTCCAATCCAAGGGTACGTACCCCGGCGTACTACGGGAAAGGTGTTTGTTGTACTCATCGACTGCCTTTCGGATTTCAGTATCCCAATAATCCCATTTGATATTTCCGATAGCTTTGTCGATGCCGTCTTCCCAAGCGGTTTTAGGCATTGTCTTATCAGACTGCGCCGGAGAAGAAACCTGAGCCGATTTCTTCGGCGTGGCTGAAGCCCTTTGGACGAGGTTTCCATGCGCGGTATGAGGATACGGCAAAACAATAGGTTCCATGCTTGGATGCGATTGCCCTCCCGAATGACCAAAGGAATTCGGTTTTGAGTTGATGTTGTCTGTTTTCTTTTTGCGGGTGATTTCAGTCATGAATTTTTCAATATATTCTGTTATATTTTTGTTTATCAGACATTTGTATAATATTTCAAATCAGCACTAACAAGGAAGAAAAGTTATGGCTTAAAGTCTGGCAAGACACATTCTGCTTCTTCGATGCGGCAGATCATCTGTATCCAGTAGCTGTAAAACTGTGTAATCTCTCGGTACTCATTCTGAACAGAAATATACTGCTTGAATCTGGTATTCACTTGCGCTTTAAGCCTTACAAAATCACTTAGTCTTTCCTCACACTGCTGTATAGCGGTAAAAATTTCCAATTCCGAAGTAATACCGGTTCCTCTTACCGCTGCAGCAGGAACCATCATAGATTCAAAAAGCTTCTGGATATCATTGATAGCACTGATTCTTTTTCCCAACTCTTCCTTTAGAGAGGTCATTTGGTTGAGATTCTTCTTACATTCGTTGTAAATTCTCTCCAAACTATTCGTATAGAACCATACCTTGGATAAATTACGATCCATTTCTCTTAGTAACTCACCTTTGTTTAACAGAGCTTTAATACTGTACTGAGAAAGCCAATCATAGGCTTTGAAATAGTCCTTTTTTGCCTCAAAATCTGATCTATTCCATACTATTTTGGTTATCTCATCTACAGAGGGGAAAGCTGCATCGATGCTCTTTTCAAGATTTTGCGCAAACGATGATAAGTCACCACTACGCGCTTTTTTAAATTGCTCTACAGCGTCATCGTATGACTTCAAGGCACCATAAACCGTTAGACCTACACCTAGCGCGTTTAGGCCGGTTCCAACCCCACTGTACAGACGATCCCCTCTTGTCGGTAAAACGATTCTGCCTGTATTTACCACTGTTAGCTCCTTACTGCTTGGGGTAGAAGTTGGAACTAGTGATCCATCGATACCAACTGATTTTACCCCAGGCCGTTTTATGCTGCTCGCCACTTCGCTTTTTATCCGCATACTCGTAGGTGTGCTTGGTCTGGTAATGGGTTTTTTAAAAGCTGGCTCGCTCGCAATATGTGTCTCAACTTTCGGAACGACGCTTGCTGGAGCCGATCTATGCGATTCGAGCATAAATATTTTCCTATACACTTGTTTTACGGTAGCGCCAGCTTCTTTAGTAGAAGTTCGTGCTGCCGTCTTAGGTGTGACACCTTCGCGATTGGGTAGATAGACTTCCATTTCCGAAAGACCTTGGTTTTCCGCAAAGGCTTCAAGTGAAGCTGTACAGCTTTCACAGACATGTTGGTCGACAGCTACCATCATTTTAGCTCCCTCGATATTTATTTTTTCTCTTTTAATGAATGCTATAAGTTTTTGAATAGCTTCCTGTTCCGCGTGTGGTTTTCCACTACCCAGGTATTGACCGTAAGCGGTGATGATTTGATTTCCTCCTTTGCCGATTAACTGGACCGCCGCAAATGTGCTGTAGCCTGTACCGAGAGCACTGCCCTGTCCAACTGCAGGATTCATCGGAGGGCCACTTGGACTGGCTACAAATGCACGCATCGCGAACACCATCCTATCCATCAACTCCTGAGCTGTAAGAGCACCAATTTTAGGCAAATTCACTGGTGTCATGCTGTCCGCTGGTTGCCGTGCAATTCCTACTGCAGTTGCACTCTTCACTATTACTTGTCCAATACCAATCGTCGCTTGGTTGGCTGTTTTTGAGGCTGATTGTTTGTGCTTTGCATATGGCTTCAATCCAGAAGAAGTACCTTTGTAGCTTTGTTGGACAACATGAGCCAATTCATGTGCCAATAAACGTTTACCATCTGAAGAAGAAGGATTATACCGGCTTTCGTTGAAATAAATATCGCTACCCACCGTAAAAGCACGGGCATTTAAATTGCTGTTCATCTCTACTGCGCTTTTGTCTTTGTGAATATTGACATTACTAAAGTCTACGCCAAAACCATATTCCATAAATGAACGAATCGGATTATCCATTCTGCCGCTACTACCTCTCGTAGCATTTATTTTGCTATGTACATCATCTGGCGCAAAAACAGCACCGGCAGTAATTTCTTTGCACTGTACTTTTTCTTCCTCTTCATAATTCTCATTATTTAGTTGAATATTTTCCGAACTCTCAGAGATATCGGGCAAGCGTATGATGCGCTCTGCTGCTGCATCCGCCTCTCGCTCCAAGGGGTCATCGACAGCACCGATTTCCATTTTCGTCTGAATCAAATGCCCGTTTTTCGGCAAAACAATAGGTTCCATGCTTGGATGCGATTGCCCTCCCGAATGAACTGTTGAATTCGATTTTGAGGCAATGTTATCTGTTTTTTGTTCATGACTAATTTCAAGCATATTTTTTCCTTCTAATATCAATATTCTTTCATTTCTTTGGAACGAGTTTGAGATTCAGATTGCTAATGTACAGGAGGGTGTGTGTGGGGCGGCGTAGATTTTCATTGTTTGGATTCCTCTGAATCGGATAATGACTACAACATTAATCATATAGTTATTTTCGCGGTCGGTTCCCGGTTATTTTTTCATCTACATCCGGCGGCTGTCCACTTAAACAATGTACGAAGTTGGACCAAGCATCAGCCGACTCAAAGGTGCCCGGAGAATAACAATCGAATGTCATAACATACTCTTCAACCTCATCGCCTTTGCCAATCCCTCGGGTATGTGCTATCTCGTGCACCATTATTCGGATACACCACTCATCGCTAGCAGCAAAGAATGCAGAGCATAGAAAGATCGGCGCCCGCGATCCACGTACGTATGCGGTGAGAGTGCTGCATAAAGGATCATCGGTCCCTGCTATCATGACATTCGCATTAATCAAGCCTGCTGCCATGCTACCCAAGATTCCGCTAATCTGTTCCATGTCGGGGTTTGGCAAATTGAACTTAATTTTAGCCAAGTCGGTTGCTTTCTTTAACCAAACGTCACCATCTAAGCCACTTGCACGGCGCCGTGCTATTTGGGTACGGATGGAAGCTGCACCACACGCCGCGTCGATCATTTGCTGCTGTTTTGCATTAGGTTTGACAGGCGACGATGATTCCGCTTGTGCAGATTGCTGAATCTCATGCACGAGTTTCGGAAAAACAACAGGTTCTATACTTGGTCTTGATTGCCCTCCTGAATGAACAAAAGAATTCGGTTTTGAGGCAATGTTATCTATTTTTTGTTCACGACTGATTTCACTCATTTTATTTTAATTATTGATTTTTTTATTTTCCATTCAGTCCATCACCTTCCCTTCTTTTCGGAATTCTTTTCGGATGCCTTCAATCAGCTCTTCCTGAAGGATAATATTGGAATCTCTTTGCATAGCCATCAGTGAACAATAGCGTACCACGTTCAGGATGGAGCCTCCGGAGAGTTCGTGTTTTTTGGCAATCTCTTTCAGATCGATGGACTGTTCCAAGGTGGTTTTATTCGAAAATGTTTCTCGCCACAAGCGTTCCCGCTGTTCGGGGCCGGGCATGGGAAAACGGATAATGCTTTGGAACCGGCGAACAAAGGCTTCGTCGATGTTGCCTTTCAAGTTGGTGGACAATACTACCAAGCCGGGATAATCTTCCACTCGCTGCAAAAGATAGGAAACTTCCTGATTGGCGTAACGATCGTGCGCATCTTTGATTTGCGTGCGTTTGCCGAACAAAGCGTCTCCTTCGTCGAAAAAGAGTATCCAGTTTTTGTCTTCCGCCATTTCGAAAATCCCGGCAAGATTTTTTTCGGTTTCGCCGATATATTTCGAAACCACCATCGACAAATCAATGCAATATACTTCTTTCCCGGTATATTTTCCTAACAGAGAGGCTGTGAATGTTTTACCTGTTCCGGACGGGCCATAGAACAGCGATTTGTAGCCGGGTTTCATTTTTTCCCTTAATTCCCATTCGTTTAATATTTTATCACCACATTCAACCCAGAGTTTTATTTCATTGACCTGTTTCATTACGTTTTCTTCCAATATCAAGTCTTCCCAACTGCGGTTGGTGATCAGTTTGCGCGCCGGAAACCGTGGCGAGAATTCGGGTGTAAATTCTTCTTCTTTGATCAATTGCGAAATCAATGACAGCGAAGGAATCAACAGAGCGGATGTGGGAGGTTCATTGGCGGACAATTGTTCCTTGATGATCATTTTCCGTGAAAAAAGGGAATGACGCTCGAAATAGTTGTAATACCTGAGCCTTTGCACCGTATCGTTGCCCGAAAGAATAAACAGCAAGGTTTCGAGCGTGGGTATTAATCCCGTAAAATGTGTTCCGTAAATTCCTCCGAATTCCACAAATTGCCTCCCGGTATCCGTATTGCGGATACAGAAAGCATCAAACATTTGCGGTTTCAACATCGGGACAAAAGGGAGCAGCAAGGCGATCCGTTCGACAGCCGAAAGACGATGCTCCACAACAAAAGCATCATACGCTCCTGTCTGCCCGGTAGCTGCCTGCGGTTCAATCTCTTCTATGGAAGCGTAGGCCGGATCGTTGTTGAAATACAATTTCAATCGGGTAACAATGATTTCTTTCAACCACTCTAATTCCTGAATGATGAAAGACAGGTTCGCTGTTGTTTTTACCGGGTCCATTTCTTCGTATTATTTTATCTGAAATAGTATCTAATCTCTCAATGGATTAGATGAGGCAAAAGTAGATATATAAAATTTTCTGTCATACCCCCCAAGGGGGGTTTTTTTTCAACATGAGAATAAAACCCCCCTTGGGGGGTATGACAGGAAATTTCTATCCTTTACTTTTGCCTCAACAAATTCATTGACCTTAAAAACGAGTTATTATCAGATATGGAATCAGAAGCAAAAATTCCAAAGGGTAAATCTTTTGCAAACTTGGAAGTCTCGCATCCCAATGACTACTACGAGCGTGAAGCTGATGCCGTTGCGGGTAAAGTTATGCGTAGTGCTTTCAATATGGAAGAAACTTTTTCTCATCCTGTGGGGAATGGTATGTCTATTATCCAACGTTCCGGCGGTTCACCTTTCATCGTTATGCCCGAGATGGAAAGCCGGTTGACAAATTCGCGGGGTGGGGGAAACGCTTTGCCTCCGGCATTACGTTCGCGGATGGAAGGTAGCTTCGGTTTCGACTTCAATGCGACAAGGCTGCACACCGATGCTCGGGCGGTGCAAATGAGCCGCGAGATAAACGCCAAAGCATTCACTCACGGCAACGACATCTATTTCAACAGCGGGCAATATCAACCGGAAAACACTTCAGGACAGCATTTGCTTGCCCACGAACTGGCCCATGTGGTGCAGCAGACGGGAAAAGTGCAACGACAGACTGATAATGTTTCTGAAAAGGGAAAAAGGAAAACATACCCACCTTCAGAACCTTCCTACAAATGGACTTCTCAGAAAAAGTTTTCTACACCAATTCCTAAAGAATTTAGTAAAAATACTCAAAAACAATATGAAGGTATAATAATGAACGAAAAAAATATCAAGGTAAAAGTCATTATATTACAGGATAAATTTGTTAAAGAATTTTCACAGGCAAATAGTGAATCTAAAGGTAAAGAAGGTGCAGTATGGCCTGATTACAAAAGATCAGTTCCACAGTGTACATACGTTCGCGATAAGGGAATTGATATTATCCAATCATGCACCCCTATAGAAGTAACTATTTTTATACACACTGAATATTTACAAAAGGCCGATCTTGAACGTCTTCCTGCATATGGAAGAGGTAAAACATTAAAAGAACATGAGGGGAGTCATGGAACAGATCATCTTAATTTTTTACTAAATTTAAATGAATATCCTATGCCAATATTCCAAGGGAGCGAAGGGATGGCCAAGTCTGAATTTGAACAAAAAATTAAAGAATTCGATGAAGCGATGAATTCATATCTTAAAATGATAGGTGAGGTTTCCATCAGAGAAACTGATAAATTTGGATCAGAGGAAAATAAAGAGGATGTATCTGAACAAAATATGCAAAGACCTGTAACCAAAGATGTTAAACTCCCACCAAAGGAACCCGTAAAAATAGATATGCAAGAAATGAAATAAGAAACAAAGAAAATAAATAAATGAAAGAGAAATATTCTTCCGAAGAATTGATTAGTAGGGTAGTAAAATCTAAACAACAGGTTATAACGGATGTCCCGGTAATACCCCCCTTGGGGGGTTTTTCTCTTTGCTCGTAAAAAACCCCCCAAGGGGGGTAACACAGAAAATTTCTACTCTTTACCTTTGTCGCATCTAATTCATTGAAAAAATAGATTAAAGTGTAAAAATGAATTTGTAAAGCACATAGAAAAAGATGATTAACAATGCTCTGAAATATATCAAAGTTTACCTCTCCGACCTGTTCACTCCGGCGGACGGGTGGACTGTGGAACTGGGAGCCATAACAAAAGAAGGACAGTCGGGGCAAGACTTATTAATCACTTTGATTCATATAGAAGAAGAGCGTAGCGCTAAAATGCAAGATATCTATCATTATATAAAAGATGAACAAGGGAAAACCACTGCGATTAAAAAACAAAATCCGGAAATGATTTTTAATCTATATGTACTTATATCTTCTCATGCGGAAGAATATGAAACTGCGCTGAGTCAGATATCCCGGGTGATCGAGATTTTTCAGGCAAAGAATACCTTTGAAAAAGAGGAAATTAAAAACAAAGGAATAACCGGTCCGGAATTGCTCGTTTTGGATCTTTATCCTCTTACTTTTGACCAAAACAACAGTCTTTGGCAAACCCTCGGCGCTACGATGATGCCTTCGGTGATGTATAAAGTTCGCTCGATCGTCATCCGGCAAACCCAGGCAATCGACGAACCATTTTCAGATGGAATAGCATTGATATTTGGAGAAATACAAACAAAAAAGAAGGAAAAAGATGAAGAGAAAGATGAAGAGAAAATAACTGTAACAAGGGTAGTTCTTGAGAATGACGGCAAAGATGACAATGACAGTAAAGATAAAGATGACAGCAAAGATTTGCCGGAAATAATCATCCTACAGAGAAAAAATGAATTAAATAAAAATAATAATTAGTAATAACATCAATAAATTTTATTATGGCAAGCACGTTTAATAAATCCACTCCGGGAGTTTATGTCGAAGAAATTTCTAAATTCCCCCCATCGGTAGCGGGTGTAGCAACAGCAATTCCTGCTTTTATAGGCTATACCGAGAAAGTTCCTGAAAAGGATCCGACTGTTCCTGTTCCCCGGCGTATTTCCAGTTTGGTAGAATACGAATCTTTCTTTGGACAAGGTCCATTACTCAACGTTACTAATCATTCCGTTAAAGACGACAGTACTCCTCCTAAGGATATTACGGTTATTGACTATAACAATTTTGATTATGTGATGTACGACAGTATCCGTTTGTTTTACGACAATGGCGGAGGCATTTGCTACATCGTTTCGGTCGGGCAGTATGGTAAAGAGAAAGTAAATGCTCCTGCATTAGATAAAGATCGATTCAAAAAAGGTATCGATGAGTTGGAAAATGTGGACGAAGTGACTTTGTTATTGTTTCCCGATGCCGTACATCTGAATGACAGCGATTTGGCGTATGTTCAAAATGCCGCGCTGAAACATTGTCATAATATGGGCGATCGTTTTGCTATATTGGATGTTAAAAAACATGACAACTCCACTATCGATAATGATCTCGGAATATTCAGAGACAATGTGTCAGGCAATGATTATGAACTTCGGTTTGGGGCGGCTTATTATCCTTACCTATCCACCGTTTATACCAAGGATTGGACTTTTAAGGATGTGTACAATAAATGCGGTGGATTTACCGGCGCGCTTCAATCAATGGATAGAGATGCCTACAATATTCTTAATAGGATTTTGTTGGATATAAATGAATTGAACGAAAAAATTAAGGAAGAAAATGGAAAAAATGCAACTATCGTAGATCAACCATTTTTGGATTCTTTCTTAACATTAGCTGATTTATCGGCAATTGAACAGTTTACTTCGGATTATGATAATGAAACAGACGAACAGACAAAGGCATTAAAGAAAAAACTCGAAGATGAAAGAGAAGCTAAAGTGGCTATCAAAGCGAAAGCTATAACCGATTTAGAAAATGAAATAATTAAGATTAAATCGGATTATGACGCTGATGTAGAAGAAAAAACAAATGAATTGCAAGAACTTGAAGATGAAAAGGATGCTAAATTAGCTGACGAAATTGATCAAAATATTATAGATCAGATTAATTCGGAATATGCCGCTAAAATAGAAGAAAAAACAGATGAATTGCAAGAACTCGAAGATGAAAAAGAAGCTAAAGTGGCTACCCAAGATAAAGCTATAACCGATTTGAAAAATGAAATAGAACTGGTTACATCGGATTATAACACTAAAATAACAGATCAAAAAAAGGAATTAGAGAAAAAACGCGGGGATAAAAAGGATGCCGAAGTAGTTATTGAAACTGAAAAAAGGAGAGCTGCAAATAAGTTGCGCCTCAATTCGATCATTCCTTTTATTCCCGGATACAGTGATGCTGTGAATGAGTTGAATGCAAAAGCCACGATGATACCGCCCTGCGGCGCTATTGCAGGCATTTATTCCGCCACCGACCAATATCAGGGTGTTTGGAAAGCTCCGGCCAATGTCAGTATCGCTTCTCTTAGCGGAGTATCGGATATCATCAACGATTCCGGTCAGGAAAATATGAATATTGACTCGACAAGCGGAAAATCGATCAATGCCATCCGGGCGTTTTCCGGCAAAGGCATTTTGGTATGGGGAGCGCGTACCCTCGATGGCAACAGCAATGAATGGCGCTATGTATCGGTTCGTCGGCTGTTCAATTTTATTGAGGAAAGTGTGAAAAAATCGACGGCATGGGCTGTTTTCGCACCTAACGACGGTAACACCTGGATCAAGATCAAATCGCAAATCGAAAATTTTCTCTTTAACTTGTGGCGTGATGGCGCTTTAGCCGGATCAACCCCCGGAAGTTCTTATATCGTCAATGTTGGAATGCCTTCAACAATGACCGCCGATGATATACTAAACGGGTATCTTATCGTGGAGATCGCTTTGGCAGCCGTTCGTCCGGCTGAATTCATTATTCTCCGGTTTTCACATAAAGTTCAGGAATAATTAATAGTTATTAAACAATTAAAAAATATAAGTATTATGGCAACAACAACAAAATATCCGTTACCGGCTTTTTATTTCAACGTTTCATGGAAAGACGGCGAAACGGTACCCTTTTCGGAAGTTACAGGTTTAAACGTAGAAATTGAACCTATCGAATATCGCTTTGGCGATAGCAAAAATTTTTCTACCATCAAAATGCCCGGACTGAAGAAAAACGGTAACATTACTCTCAAACGAGGCTCTTTAGCAGGCGACAATACCCTTTTCGACTGGTGGAACACGGTAAACCTGAATACGATTGAGCGGAAAGCAGTAACCATTTCGCTGTTAAATGAATCGCATAAACCGGTGATTACATGGAAAGTAATAAATGCTTTTCCCATCAAGATCGATAGTGGATCTTTGAATGCGAAAACCAATGAAGTTTTGATTGAAACTCTTGAACTGGCTCACGAAGGGATAACCATCGAACATCCGAAGGCGGATGCATAAGCCTGCAGGAAATTAAAATTATGGCAGACGACTATCGTTATATTCCCGGCTTCTACTTCAAGGTCAGTTTTATTGATTTACAGGAAAAAGCTGTTGAAGCGCAATTTCAGGATGTGTCAGGAATACAGGCTGAAATAGAAACCGAAGACGTTAGGGAAGGAGGAGAAAATCGGTTTATTCATCATCTTCCTAAAGGTGCAAAATTCCCGAATTTAGTACTCAAAAGGGCTTTGCATGCGCTTCCTTCCCTGATTGTCCAATGGGCTGAAGATGCCATCTATAATTTTAATTTCCGCAAGTGTCAAATAGTAGTTTCTTTATTGAATAAAAAAAGTATGCCCGTAAAAAGTTGGGCGTTTTTCGGTGCATATCCCGTGAAGATTCAGGTTACCGATTTGAGTGCAAAAGACAATACCTTGGTGATTGAGTCACTCGAAATGACCTATAAGTTTTCCCGATCGATATCCTTATAATTATGATATTGTCATGACTGTACAAATCAACGAATTGATCATCCGCGCCGAAATAATGAAGCGGGATAAAAAAAGAGAGGGTAGTGACGACGAACCAACAGGGAAAAGGCTGCAAATTTTACTGAAAAAAGCCTTACAAGAGGATAAGAAAAAGAGAGAGAGATGAATAAAGTATTCGGAAAAATAGAAAAGCTTAAGTTTACCGCTTTTTCTGAGGTCAGTTTTGCCAATGATAAAAAGTTAGGAGAGTATTCCGTAATGATCAATCCGGAATCCTTTAATAGGAAAATGAATGTCCTATATATTAAAGAACAACCAAAGGGTGGTACTGCAACGGATGCAAAAAGCGATAAAATAAGACCGGAGTCATATTCTTTTAATTTTATTATTGATGGAACAGGGGTTGTGGATGTAGTGAAAGAAAACAAGAAAGAGACCGTTGCTGAAAACATTGATCGTTTTTTGAGGGTTGTTTATAATTATAATTCCGAGGAACATCGCACTCCATACGTGCAAATAGAATACTGCGGAATGATTATGCAATGTGTTTTGGATAGCTTGGATATATCCTATACATTGTTTAAATCCGATGGTACTCCTTTGAGGGCTAAAGTTTCTTGTTCCTTCAGCTCTGCAAAAAGTAAGAAAATGGAATCATTACAGAAAGATGATAAATCTCCTGATATTACTCATCAACGTGTTCTGAAAGAAGGAGAAAAGCTGATTTCATTTTCCAATAAAATCTATAAAAGCAATCTCTATTATCTGGATGTTGCCGAAAAAAACAATTTGAATAATTTTCGTGAAGTAAAACCCGGGACGGCCATCTATTTCCCGCCCCTGAAAAATTAAACCTGTATGCCGGATCAGAAAACACCCATGCCTGAGGCAAATTCTCGTGTTTCGCTTAGCTTGATGGCTAACGAGAAGGAGTTGGATTACCGCTTTCAAGTTGTATCGATTTCGGTAAATAAGGAATTCAACAAAATTGCTTATGCCGAAATTGTATTGTTAGACGGTGATGTTGCGCTTGGTGATTTTGAGGCAAGCAACACGGATGAGCTTTTGATTGGCAACAAGATAAAAATTCAAGCTGGATACGACGGACATAATGAAACTATTTTTGAGGGAATAATTGTAAAACAGACCGTTAAGGTTGATGAAGAGACATCCAACCTGATCGTTACGGCGAAAAATAAAGCCTGTAAAATGGCGGCTACTCGGCGCAATGAAGTATATTCCGATAAAAGCGACAGCGATATTATCGGAGCGATCATTAAAAGAAATGGTTTGGATGCGGATGTCGAAGATACTTCTTTTGTACATGAATCGCTCACTCAATACAATTGCAGCGATTGGGATTTTATCAATATGCGCGCCGAAGTTAATTCGATGCCGGTTTATACGAAAGAAGACAAGATTATTGTAAAGAAACCCGATTTGAAGGGAGAAGCTAAGTTAGAGATTAATTATGGTTCCGTAATTTTTGATTTTCAAGCTGAAATGGATGGCAGTAATGCTTTTACGGAATATAAAGCGACATCTTGGAGCTATATTAATCAAGAAGAAAAAAGCGTTTCGCCCCAACAAAGCGATGCCGGTGAAACTAAGCAGGGCAATTTTTCTTCTTCCGATCTTGCGAAGGCGATGAAAAACGACACCTGCAAAATTCCCATCCAATCCTCATTCACGGATGAAACAGAATTGACCGGATTGCTGGATTCGATTGTTCAAAGAAATAATCTGTCGCGTATTACAGGCAAAGTAAAAACTTACGGCTATGCAAATATTCATCCCGGAGATTTGATCGACCTGCAAAGAGTCGGCGACCGGTTTAACGGGAAAACCATCGTATCGGGAGTTGAACATGAAATCTCGGGTGGAAGTTGGTTTACGACTATTCAATTCGGAATTGAAAAAACGGAATATGCGAAAAAATACGACGACATCAACGGTTTGCAGGCATCGGGAATGTTGCCTTCCATCAATGGTTTACAGACAGGCAAAGTACAACAGATAAGCGGTGATCCGTTAGATGAAGGCAGGATTTTAGTGCATCTTTCAAATTTTGCTTCCGGCGAGAATGGTGTTTGGGCGCGCATAGCGACTTTTTATGCCGGTGATGAACGCGGTTTCTTTTTCCTGCCGGAACCGGACGACGAGGTAATCGTCGGCTTCATCGACGATCATCCGGATAATGCGGTGATACTCGGTACGCTGAACGGCAGTAAACTGCCGCCGCCGTTGAAAGCAGATGATAAAAATAATATCAAAGGAATTTATACAAGAAGTAAAATCAAACTGGAGTTTGACGATGATAAAAAAGTCTTCTCGGTGATTACTCCCGGGGAGAATACCATCATCATAAGTGACGACGAAAAAAGCATTTCGTTGAAAGATCAAAACGGGAATATGATTGTTATGGATGGTGACGGAATCAAACTCAAAAGCGATAAGAAAATTGTATTAGAAGCATCAGGTGATGTTTCAGTAAGCGGGAACAATGTAGAACTGGCAGCACAGGGATCATTCAAAGCCGGAGGAAACTCCGGCGCCGAATTATCCACTTCGGCCAGCGCAGTGATTAAAGGGTCAATGGTTCAAATAAACTAACGGATATGGGAGCAGCAGCAAGAGTTGGAGATGTAACAACCCATGGCGGTACAGTCGTAGGGCCGGGTGTATCTACTGTATTGATAGGAGGTATGCCTGCGGCAGTGATGGGAGATAATCATGCTTGTGTGATTCCGCCGCCTCCGCCTCATCTTGCTTCATCGCCTTTTATACTCGGTAGCGCCACCGTTATGATCGGAGGCAAACCGGCTTTGCGTACAACAGATACGTGTGTTTGCGGAGCCATGGCGGCAGTAGGTTGTCCAACGGTAATGATAGGAGGATAAGCTATGGATGAAAAAATTGATTTTCTGGGTACGGGCTGGAGTTTTCCACCGGCTTTCTCCAAAGCGAAGAAAAGCGTTGAAATGGTTTCGGACTTGGAGGATATTAAACAAAGTCTTACTATCATTTTGTCGACAAGCATTGGTGAAAGAATCATGCAACCGGAATTCGGAGCCGATTTAAATTCCTTCGTTTTCGAATCCATGAACGTTATGAATCAAGTAAAGATGAAAGACATGATCTTTACCGCCATTTATATGTATGAACCTCGCATCAAGCCCGATGATGTAGTGATGATCGATTCATTGCAGGAAGGAAAAATTCTCTTAGACATACAATATACCGTTAAGGCGACAAACTCGCGTCACAATCTGGTATATCCTTTTTATTTAACGGAAGGTACGAACCTTTAATTTATGCAGAGGATGGAAACTAAAAGCTTATATGCGCTCAACCGGGAAGGAACCTGTCAATTGGAACGGTTTCCCGAAGCCTTGTCGGACGGATATGTCAAGATCGACGAGCGCTCGTTGGCGGATTTGGTACGGCAAAGCGCCGAATATGCCCGATATGTTAAATATTATAATGCGCAAAACATTGATGACGGCGAAGGCTGGCAAGCTTTTTTTGAAGAGATTTACGATTACGATAAAAAGCAAGTAAAATTTTCGTCAATAGAGGACTTGGAAAAAGAAGCATCTACTTCTCCCCATTTGGCTTTGTTCCTTGCTTTCCTGCGTTTGTTCGGGATAGCGCAAGAGAACCTGAATACGCTTACAAAACGACATCTCGATTTTTATTACCGGGAAATACTCCAAATAAAACCCCGTCCGGAAAAGCCGGACAGTGTTCCGCTTTTCTTTGAATTGAGCAAGCCCGCACAGCAAGCGAGGATTCTTGCCGGCGCTCTGTTTGATGCCGGGCAGGACAAAAACGGGAAGCCGCTTTGTTATGCCGCAAAAAATGATTTGATCGTAAATAAAGCGACGATCGAGGGTGTAAAAGGTTTATTTCAATCGAAAACCAATGCGGTTTATGTCATCGATAATATATTGACGGCGCCCCGAGCAGGCAGTAGCGATTCATACATTAATTTTTTGGGTGCGATATCTAACAAACCTGCTTGTTATGGATTCGCCATTGCATCACCTGTGTTTTATCTGAAAGATGGTACGAGAATCATAACGATAAATCATAACAAAAAGCTTAACTTTTCCGGTTGTTTCAAAATCCAATATTCTTCCGAAAAAGGATGGGAAGATGTTTCTGAAATTATTTATAATGCCGGAAAGATTTCGATAACCATTATTGATTCTCAACCGCCGTTTGTGCCTTATAACGAATCTATTCATCATGCCGGATTGGGAACCGTCCTTCCTGTTCTCCGCCTGATTAAAAAAGAGGAAAAGAATCTATCCGATTGTTGTTTGGACAGTTCGAATATTACAAGTATAATCGTTCAAGTATTTGAAACACAGGATTTCATTGTTAGAGGCGACAATGGCGTTTTGAATCACCGGCAGGCGTTTCTTCCGTTTGGATCAAACCCGGTAATAGGAGCTTCTTTGCGAATAGAAAATTCAAATATTTTTAATGAGTTTAATACATTCGATCTAAATATTACATGGAAAGGGCCGGATGATTTGTATGATTATTACAAAAGTTATGTTGAAGGGTTGGAGCTATTGATTTCGGCTTCAACTTCAAATCAGACAGTTGAAACGAAAAGAAAAAACTATTTCAATTATGAAGCATTTAATACGGCTTCAACAACTCAGAAAAATAGTGTTCCAATCAGACAAATTGATGCATCTTTAATAGCCAAAACAAATAATAGTGCACTAGACAAACTAGCTGCTGTAAAAGACGGAACAACATTTAGAGAACAAATAGCAAAAACAGCATCGCTTCTGAAACCGATTAATCATTTAGTTTTGAATTGGAAGAAAGATTATTTGAAAAATGGATATATTGAAACAGTATTGGACAAAAACATGGGTCATTTGGTTTTCTCGAATATTTATGCAGCAGTAGCGATGTACAACGCTACTCATCTAAACACCAACCCATTGAAGCAATTCCCAAATCCTCCTTATACGCCCGAAATAACAAAAATAAGCCTTAATTACTCAACGAAAGCAATAAAGCCGGACTATACCACTCACGAAATTTTTAGCATCCATCCTTTCGGCAATAGAAAGTTATCCGGGATTGAACCGCTTCTGGAAACAGCGGAGAATGAAGGCGAACTGCTAATCGGTATCGGCAATATGGATAAACCTTCCGTTCTGAGCCTGTATTTCTGTTTAGGAGAAGCCAATAATCCTCAAAAAATAATAGGAGAAAACCGACCTGACTGGTATTATCTGGAAGACAGCGATTGGAAACCCTTTGAAAAATCGGAAATTATCGGCGATTCAGCAAACAATTTTACCCGAAGCGGCGTTGTTTATCTGAACATTCCTTCGGGCGCCTTCTCCCCGCATAGCCTTATGCCGGACGGCAAAGTATGGCTGAGGTTGGTTTTCAAGACCGACAGCGATGCTTTTCCCGTTTTGGAAAATCTTGCAACACAGGCTGTGGAGGCTTCGTTCGTGAATCAGGACAATGAATTGTCTCATTTGGAAAAAGGAATTCCTGCCGGAACGATTTCAAAGCCGGTGATTGCCATTCAGGGTATTAAATCGGTCGCCCAACCCTATCCTTCACACGACGGGCGAGGCCTTGAGGACAACAATGCGTTTTATACCCGCATCAGCGAACGCCTGCGACACAAAAATCGGGTATGGAATGTATGGGATTACGAACGAATGATTTTGGAAAACTTTCCCCAATTGTTCAAAGTGAAATGTATCTCCAATTCAGACAAAGATTGCGTTTTCAAGCCCGGAAATGTTTTTGTCGTTATAATTCCCGATTGCAAAGTCATTCCGCAAAAGGATATTTATGCTCCGCGGGCAAGCGTGGCGTTGATTGCAGAGGTTCGATCTTTCATTCAATCGCATGGCTCGCCTTTTGCAGAGGTTGAAGTAGATAATCCTCAATATGAACAGATACAGGTTAGATGTTCGGTGGTGTATACTAAAGCATGCAGTGATCAGTTGTTTTATAACAAACAATTGAACGAGGATCTGAAAAAATTCCTCGCGCCATGGACGAATGATTCAGATACTATCGATTTTTGCCGTACCCTGTCCAAATCGCAAATTCTCTATTTCATTGAAAAGAGGCCGTATGTGGACTATATTGGAAACCTTGTGGTTACATTGGATGGAAACCCGGTGACTGATAATCAAACGATACAGCCTTCCGGTCCCAAGGGGATACTTACGACTTCTTTAACGCATGCTATTATCAATCCTACTATCATCTCTTAGTTATGGAAGAATATACTATTCAAAAGAATCCGATCAGGCCGAAAGCCCTCGATTACCAACAGTTAAGGCAATTGGGACTGGATTATATTGCGAATTTGGGAAATAAACTCTGGAGTGATTACAATATCCATGATCCCGGAATAACCACGCTCGAATTGCTTTGTTATGCGCTAACGGATTTGGGCTATCGTACCTCTTTTGATATAAAAGACATTCTGACACCTCCCGGCGGCAAGTGTCCGAAAATGGACAACGCTTTCATTCCCGCTCACGAAATACTTTCTTGCCAGCCGCTTACTAAAGATGATTACCGTAAATGGATGATGGAACATATTCCTTACATTCGTAATGTACAGATTTGTACAAATGATAATAAATTTCTAAATACAGATGATAAAAAACTTCTAAATACGGATGATAAAAAACCTCTGAAAGGATTCTATCGTATAATTGTCGATATGGGAGATTTATATGAACTTCAAAATGAAAAATACAGGTCTATTTTCGGTAGAAATAGTAACGGGCGGTATGTAAAAGGATGGAATAGTAGTTTTACTCCTGAAAAACAATCGCAGTACTACAAAGGTTATATCCGGAATATGTTCCTTAAAGTAAGGAATCTATGTGAAGATTTAGAGTTAGAGGATGTGATCATCCAAGATTCCGTGTATGTCGGAATCTGCGCAGACATAGAAATAAATCCAAATGCTTCATATACATCTATAATAGAGGAGATAGGAAAAAGAATAAACGATTATATAAGTCCGGTAATTTCTTATTATACCTTGGCGCAGATGCTGGAAAAAGGCAAACCGGTAGAAGACATTTACCGGGGGCTTGTTCCTAAATCGGGATTTATCGACCGGGATGAATTGGAGCAGTTTGAGAATAAAAAGCAATTGAATGTTTCCGATGCAATCAATCTGATTATGAGTATTGATGGGGTAATAAACGTAAGGTGCTTCCACTTTACGGTCAATGACGAGGATATTGCCGGCGGAAAGGTTAGTATAGATAATTTCGGTTCTGTCAAACCGGTTGAAAAGTTCAGTAATGACTATGCTTTCCGGTTTTACAACGATTATCATCCGCCTGAACGGATAAAATACTCATTATCGCAAAAAAAGAAAGCGTCGTTAAATCAAATAATAATTACTCGCGGATTACACACTTTTATAGCCAAGGTGATGATAGGATTAAAGCCGGAAAACAAAATTGACCGGTCGATTCCCGGTTTGAACGTAGAACTTCCGTTGCCTACAGGGAATAATCGCGAATTGGATCAATACATTTCCATACAGGATGAATTTCCGAAAACTTATAAAATGGGTAAGGAGGGAATTGCCAACAGCGAGACCGATCTGAGAAAAGCGCAACGGTTGCAGTTCAAGGCTTACCTGACGTTTTTCGACCAATTGCTTGCCGACTATCTGATGCAACTCAACTCGGTGAAGGATATTATTTCTTGGAAAGAAAAAGTGGAGAAGACGTATTTATATAAAATCTTGAGAGATGAGGAGATTACTGATTTTTCGAACGTATTTTCCGACTATGAAGTTGATGATAAAGGGGTAAAAAACAAATGGTACGAAAATCTTATAGAAACGGAGACTGTAAATCTTGATCGGAGGAATCGTTTCCTGAACCATCTTATCGCTCGATTCAATGAGGAATTTGTGGATTATTCCGTACTTGAATATTTGATAAATAATGGGGAAATCGATGCTGATTCAACCGAACAAAATCTTCAAAAGCCCGTTGTTACCGAACAGGACATTCAGAAGCTTGTCATTGCGGAAAAAAAAGCGTTTTTAAGTAATTATGCAGGTATCAGCAGGGATCGTTCCCGGGCATTTGACTATACCGAACCTTATCGCGGTGGAACTGCTCCTTTTGTAAGAGACAGGAATGTTTGCGGTTTGGAAGCGATGTTGTATACCAAATTAGGTATATCCGGCGATTTGAAAAACCGGCATCTTGCTCTTTGTTTGGGATTCGATAAGAAAAATAAGAAGTATATTTTTCATGACAACCGGGAAGGATGCTACCATGAAAACTTCGGATTGCATGTATATGAACACCTGCTTATGCGTCCTTTAAAAGGAAAGATCAGCGGGGATACTTTTCTGAAACTAACCAAAGATATAAATCAGTCGCAGATTGTTGAGGATCCTTATTCTATGCAAATCACAGTGGTTGTGCCCGGCTGGCTTACGATTTCCGGGAATCTCGAATTTAGAAAATTCATAGAAAAAATGATTCAATCGGAACTCCCGGCTCACATTGCAGCCAAGATATGCTGGTTGGATCCCTATCAAATGTACAGTGTGGAAACCAAGTATGAGCATTTCCTTGCTGTTTTGGCAAAACAGCCCTACCCTGAAGCGGATACAACAATAGATCCAACTCCAACTTGGGAAAAGAAGCATACAACTGCTTTAAAAAAACTGATCGGAATATTTTCAACTTTGAAAAGTATCTATCCCCCCACGTATCTTTATTCGGACGATATTAGCGCAGACGACTCCTTTGCTCTATTGGATTTTTCAATGTTGGGGGGCGATAGTGTAAAAAAACGGTGGGAATATGATTCGGAAGTACAGGAAAAACAAACAGAACAAACAAAATAAAAATACAATACAATGGAACAGAAATATTTTCCAATATATCAGGCAGGTCAATTGCTGACCAGCGAGAACCTGAATCGATCGTTCTCCTATTTGGATGAACAAGACCGTTTGAGTAGAAATGCATTGTTTGGTTACGGCATATTAAAGGGCTTGAGTTATAGCATTGACGATAAAGGATATTTGACGATCAATCCGGGGAAAGCCATTACTTCAGATGGTTACCTTATTGATTTTACAGAGATTGTAGAGTATAAATGGCTTGTAACGTATAATGAAGAATTGATTAATTTTCCGAGTAGTAGATTATTGACCGGAGCGTATTTATTCTATACAGATGAAGAACAGAAGGCTTTAGAATTAACTCCCGCTTCATTTCCCATTAACCTTTCTGACTACGCTTTGGGCATTATTGTTGATTTGGCAGGAGAAGAACCGGGCGGGTGCAATCAAAAGAGTTGCGATGTCAATCATTCGAAGATTAATATAGTGTATCGCCCGGCGCTTCTGTTAAAATCCGGGTTTTTGGTCGTGCATCGTAAAACAGTACCTATTAATAATATACCCTCAATTCAGCCTGTAATTCGGCCTGTTAGAATTCTGCCTATGAATCTTTTTTATTCCCCATTAAAGGGAGTAAAAACAAAACGATTGATGAATATCATCGAGTCAAGCGATTTGAATGTTCTGCAAAAAAAAGTGATGATACTTTTTAAAGAAAATAGAGATGTAATTACAGGAGCGTTAGATAGTTTTAATATGCAAAAGGATTTGTTATGTGAATTAATATTAGAAATTGGGAAGAACAACTTCTCTTCTTCTATTAATTATTTACGTTCAATGAAAACAAAATTGGAAATTATAGAAGGTATGACCGAGATACCATCCTATTATCTGTTGTTTCTTGAAGATTTGAAAAATGCAATCAATGAATTTGTCGCGTTTTATAATCACTACATCAACAGTTACCTGTTCTATACTTCTAACATTCAGAAAGCAAGGCTTGTAGTTTTGGGGACGGGAAAAACTCCGCCTGTTCAGAATGATGAATACAGGAATGTTTTCAGACCATCCTGTCCCAACTTACAGCAAACGAACGACCGCAATACTCTGTCAAGATTGTTTATCCGCATACAAAAATTAATAGATTTTTTCCTTGAAACTAAGGTTTTACCGTCTAATAACCAAGCGATCACTATCAAACTGGTGCCGGGCCGGGATAGTTCCGCAAAACCGGAAGAACGTTCCATCCCGTTTTATTATGACTATAACGAAATTAAAAAGTGGTGGCAGGCATTATGTCCTGTTCCGGATCAAAATCAATACAACTACAACGACTTTTTGGATACTGATTATAACGATAATTTGGAGCAGTTCTCTTTCTTCCGCCTTGAAGGACATCACGGGGTATCTATCGATGCGGTATATACCCGTATAACCGAATTAATCGAAAAATATGATTTACCCATTAAGGTCATTAAGATGGGATTAAAGAAAATCAAATATGTACGGCAACAATATAAAGTTTCGATAGCCGAACTGTTTAATACAAACAAAATAAAAGAACTGCCAAAGAAAATTGAGCGAAATATTACCTTGGACGAATACAAAGAAATCCAAAAGCAGTTAGCTAAACTTGATACGACCATCAATTTTAACACAAATTATGACATCAACAATCATACACTCAATATTTCACCGTCTAATTTAGTTCAAGCCCGTGATATACTTGCAACAATCAGCCCTTCGAAATTCGAGGAGTTTTATTACGCGCTGTCCGATAAAAATAAAATCTTAGCTGAATCCTATATGGAAACGCCGATTGCCGCTTTTAATGTTTTGAGAACCATCGTCTATGATATGTGCATACAAAATTACAAAATGGCGGAATATCGTGGCGGAGTCTTTAGAAACAGCACATTGGTGTTGCTGTATAACAACATCTCTAAAAATACAATCATGGAAATAAATATACCCGGATTTATTGAACCGGATATCGTCGCTACGCCTACCGCTACCGTCACCACGCTTGCAGGGAGTGGAACAGCAGGCGCTGCCAACGGCACGGGAACTGCCGCTCAGTTTCGTACTCCAAAAGGTATTACCATCGATCACGCAGGAAATCTATATGTGGCGGATACGGGTAATATGAGCATCCGCAAGGTTTCATCATTAGGAATAGTAGAACGTTTAATCGGTTTTGTCAGCATAGCAGGCACTAGTACAAAAGATCCGGAGTTAGTAGGTATCACCATTGATAACGCGGGAAACCTTTATGTGGCAGATACTTCAAAACACTTCATCCGCAAGTTTACACAGAAAAATGGAAAGTATGAGGACTCCACGTTTGCCGGTAAAGAAGGCACAGCAGGCGCTGCCAACGGCAAGGGAACTGCCGCACAGTTTTATAATCCAACAGGTATAACTATTGATACCGCAGGAAACCTCTACGTGGCGGATTCCGGTAATCATTGCATCCGAAAGATTACATCAGCGGGAGAGGTCACAACTCTTGCCGGAAACGGTAAACCGGGCTATACCGATAAACCGGGAAATGCCGCACAGTTTCATACTCCAATGGGTATCGCCATCGATGTGGCAGGAAACCTCTATGTGGCGGATTCCGGGAATCACTGCATCCGCAAGATTACAAAGAATGGAGAAGTGACCACAATTGCAGGAAATGGCACAGCGGGTTTTGTCGATGGTAAGGGAACTACCGCACAGTTTAATAGCCCGCGCGGAATCGCCATCGACTCTGCCGGAAACCTCTATGTGACGGACTTTGGTGATCACCGCATCCGAAAGATTACACCGGCGGGAGTAGTCACCACTTTAGCCGGAAACGGAATTAAAGGCTATACCGACAAAGTTGGAACTACTGCACAGTTTAACGCTCCGTTCGGTATCACCATCGACGCTGCCGGGAACCTCTATGTGGCAGATTCCGGTAATAATTGTATCCGAAAAATAGAAATGAAATAAGTTCCTTATAGAGAAAAAGCAGAAATTAGATAAAAAAAATCAGAAAATATTGTATATAAAAAAAAATAATGATTATATTTGTAACATAATTCTGTTGAAAGGGGAATTCAACCCCTGCGCTTACAAAGAGCAAGGGAAGTATCTCCGGGAAGCAGGATTTTTAAGCGATCTTATAGTAGGTTTGACGAAGGGAATAGAAAAACCGGAGTTGAGTTATCGATTTGGGGGTGTTTGATGTACGAGTAAATCATAATGGGTTTGTGGCGGTAGCAATTACTAAAGAGTGGGGTTAACACTTTTTGCAGGTCTGATATGTTTCGTTTTATAATAGATTCCTCAATAACAATAGGTATTAGCTGAAAAATCCGTAAGAGCAATCAAGCGGTGGGTCGCAAGCGACCGGGCTGAAATGCCCGGTCTTTTTTTTGAGCATGCGTAATAATGGCTTAGCCGGAAAATTTCTCCGCTAAATTTTAAGTATGATTAAAATAACATGTATTTTTGTAGAATTTGGAGTAAATTGCGATTTGAAGCGATGTATCAAAAGCAGTCTTCGCAAAAAAAATGTAATAATACTTGTAAATTAGTCGAGAAAAATGTATATTTACAGTGTATTTAACTCAAGAAAAATGTATAGAAAAAAAAATAATGAATTTATACAGTGGAAATTAAGCATTAATAGAAAACCACTCATTGTTTTAGTGGCAAGGCAAGTAGGTAAAACTTGGCTTATTAATCAATCCTGACGATACATTAATCGTCTTTGATGAAATTCAAGCGGCTGTCGGCGGGCTCCATCTTCGCATCCAATTTTTCCGCAATTTGCGGACTATGACTAATTTCTTTTAAAAAGTCCGGATAATTGTAAAAACGTAAAAATTAAGCGTTTTTATTTTTGTTAATAGAAAAGAAAGTGTACCTTTGCACGAATTTTGAAAAAGATTTCTTATTGAAATGAAGCTAGATTGTCAATATAAACGTGAGGATGAATTAACAGATGTCATTTTCAGTTGGTTTTTTAAGATGCGTTAGTCGAAAAACTAACGCATTTTTTTTGAATACTCAGAAATATTAAAAAATAAATATTTATATCAATATTAAGGTATTATGTCAGCTAACAACAAAATTAAGAAAGTTATTGTGCTGGGTTCGGGCGCATTAAAAATCGGACAGGCGGGCGAATTTGATTATTCGGGTTCTCAGGCGTTGAAAGCTATGAAGGAAGAAGGCGTTTCAACCGTGTTAATTAATCCCAATATCGCTACTATTCAAACTTCGGAAGGTATTGCAGATAAAGTGTATTTCCTGCCGATTACACCTTATTTTGTTGAACAAATCATAAAAAAAGAACAGCCCGATGGCATTCTTTTGGCATTTGGCGGACAAACGGCTTTGAATTGCGGTACGGAAATGTACCTGAGCGGAACGCTGAAAAAATACGGCGTGGAAGTGTTGGGGACTTCGGTCGAAGCAATCATGGCGACGGAAGACCGGGAGTTATTTGTAAAAAAATTGAACGAAATAGAAGTAAAAACACCGGTCAGCCAAGCGGTCGAAACGATGGAAGATGCAGTTGCAGCAGCTAATCGTATCGGATTCCCGATTATGGTGCGTTCGGCTTATGCGCTGGGAGGCATGGGCAGCGGAATCACCAATAATGTGGAAGATTTTAAAGTATTATGCGAAAGTTCTTTTACTTATTCCAAACAAATCTTGGTAGAAGAATCTTTGAAGGGCTGGAAAGAAATCGAATTTGAAGTGATTCGCGATAAGAACGACCACTGTTTTACCGTAGTACCGATGGAAAACGTTGATCCGCTGGGCGTGCATACAGGTGAAAGCATTGTTGTCGCTCCGATTTGCACCTTGTCCAAAGAACAAATAAACCTGTTGGAAGAACTGGCGCAAAAGATTGTCCGCCACATCGGCATTGTGGGCGAATGCAACATTCAATATGCGTTCAATGCGCAAACCAACGATTATCGGGTGATTGAGATTAATGCCCGATTGAGCCGCTCTTCGGCGTTGGCTTCCAAGGCAAGCGGCTATCCTTTGGCTTTCGTAGCGGCAAAATTGGCTTTGGGATATTCTTTGGATCAAATCGGTGAGATGAATACTCCAAATTCGGCTTATACGGCTCCTTCGGTCGATTATATGATTGTGAAAATTCCGCGCTGGGATTTGACCAAATTCGTCGGCGTATCCCGCCTAATCGGTACGGGTATGAAATCGGTGGGCGAAATCATGTCCATCGGTAAATCGTTTGAAGAAATCATTCAGAAAGGACTTCGCATGATAGGGCAGGGGATGCATGGTTTTGTGGGGAATCACGAATTGGAGTTTGGTAATTTGGATGAAGAATTAGCCAATCCGACCGATTTACGCATCTTCGCCATAGCCAAAGCTTTTGAAAAAGGATATTCCATTGATAAAATTCAGGATTTGACTAAAATTGATCCCTGGTTTCTGGGGAAATTGAAGAATATTCATGATTATTCATTGGTTTTATCTAAATATAATAAGGTAGAAAATATCCCCGTCGATGTATTGAAAGAAGCCAAGCGGCTGGGTTTTTCCGATTTTCAGATTGCTCGCTTTGTCGAAAAAGCCGAAGGCAATTTGGAAAAAGAATCGCTGCGTGTGCGTTCGGTTCGAAAAAAAGCAAATATTTTGCCTGCGGTCAAACGAATCAATACCATTGCTTCGGAACATCCCGAATTGACCAATTATTTATACATGACCTACGGAAGTTCTGAAAACGATATTTCGTTTTTCAAGAATGAAAAATCCGTAGTGGTCTTAGGGTCGGGCGCTTATCGTATCGGGAGTTCGGTCGAGTTCGACTGGTGTACGGTCAACGCCACTCAAACCGCCCGTAAATTAGGGTTTAAATCGATTATGATTAATTATAATCCCGAAACGGTTTCGACCGATTACGATATGTGCGACCGCCTGTATTTCGATGAGTTATCGTTTGAGCGCATCTTAGACGTGTTGGATATGGAAATGCCCAAAGGCGTAATTGTTTCGATGGGCGGACAAATTCCAAACAATTTAGCCATGCGATTGTATCGTCAGGATGTACCTATTTTGGGAACATCGCCGGTTTCCATCGACCGTGCGGAAAACCGGCATAAATTCTCAAGCATGTTAGACCAGTTGAAAATCGACCAACCGGCATGGAAAGAACTTTCAAGCATGGAAGAAATTGAGGCGTTCGTCGATAAAGTAGGCTATCCGGTGCTGGTTCGTCCTTCGTATGTATTGTCGGGCGCCGCTATGAATGTCTGTTACAATGCCGATGATTTGGAAACTTTCCTCAAGCTCGCCAAAAATGTTTCGAAAGAATACCCGGTGGTGGTTTCGCAATTTCTGCAAAACGCCAAAGAAATTGAATTCGATGCTGTCGCCCAAAACGGAGAAGTGGTGGAATACGCCATATCCGAACATGTTGAGTTTGCCGGCGTTCACTCAGGCGATGCCACCTTGGTATTCCCTGCACAGAAAATCTATTTCGAGACAGCGCGTAGAATCAAGAAAATCGGACGCCGGATTGCGAAGGAATTGAACATCAGCGGACCTTTTAATATTCAATTTTTGGCGAAAAACAACGAAGTGAAAGTAATCGAATGTAATCTTCGGGCGTCCCGGAGTTTTCCGTTCGTATCGAAAGTGCTCAAGCGCAATTTCATCGAAACAGCGACACGCATCATATTGGACGCTTCGTATGAAAAACCCGACAAATCGGCATTCGATATCGACCGAATCGGCGTGAAAGCCTCTCAATTTTCATTTGCCCGCCTGCACAATGCCGATCCTGTGTTGAGTGTGGATATGTCATCCACCGGCGAAGTAGGCTGCATCGGCGACGATTTCGGAGAGGCCTTGCTGACCTCCATGATAGCCGTCGGATATACCATTCCGAAAAAGAATGTGATGGTTTCTTCGGGAGACACGAAATCGAAAGTAGATTTGCTGGATGCCTGCCAAACCTTGCAAAACAATAACTACAATATCTACGCTACTGCCGGCACCCAAAAGTTTTTGGAAGAACATGGCGTAAAAGCGGAAGTGGTTGGCTGGCCCGATGAAGAAACGGAACTCAACATTATGGATATGATTTCTAAACATCAGTTTGATTTGGTTATCAATATTCCGAAGAATCATTCCCGTCGCGAATTGACTAACGGTTACAAAATTCGCCGCGGAGCCATCGACCACAACATTCCGTTAATCACGAACGCCCGCTTGGCAAGCGCTTTTATCGATTCGTTCTGTTCGATGAAAGAAGGCGATATTCAGATAAAAAGTTGGGAAGAGTATAATTAGGAGGATTTGGAGGTTTATTTTTTGACGAAAAAAAATAATAACCTTTAATAAATTCGTACATACGATAAAAAAAATACTTAACTTTGTCTTTTTTTTAATTTAAAATGTCTTAATAATTCACTAATTATGAGCTATGATCACACGTAGAAATTTTTTAAGAGCAGGGGGTATTGGATTGGCTGCCGTGGCTTTAACCGGTAAAGAAACAATCTTCGCTCAAGTCGGTTCCGGTTTGAAGCAAACCGAATACATTTCCAAACGTCCGGAGCTTTCCAAACGTAACTTTACGTCTAAAGCGGTTGAAGAAACAATCGACCGGGTAAAAAAACAGCTCAAGGATCCGAAATTGGCATGGATGTTTGAGAATTGTTTTCCGAATACCTTAGATACAACCGTTCATTTTCGAACATTAGACAATCGCCCCGATACCTTTGTGTATACGGGCGACATTCATGCGATGTGGTTGCGGGATTCCGCAGCTCAGGTTTGGCCCTATCTGACTCTGATGAAAAAAGACGAACCGTTGCGACTGCTGATTGCCGGAGTCATCAATCGTCAAACCCGATCCATCTTAATCGATCCTTATGCCAACGCTTTCAACGATGGCCCAACCGGAGGAGAATGGATGTCGGATCAGACGGATATGAAACCGGAATTGCACGAACGAAAATGGGAAATCGACTCGCTTTGCTATCCCGTTCGTTTGGCATATCATTATTGGAAACTTACCGGCGATACATCGGTATTCTCTTCCGACTGGAAAAAGGCGGCCGGATTAATCCTCCAAACCTTCAAAGAGCAACAACGAAAAGAAAACTTGGGACCCTACGTATTTCAACGAAAAACCGAAAGGCAATTAGATACTTTATCTAACCATGGATATGGCGCCCCGGTTAAACCGGTCGGTCTGATCGTTTCTTCATTCCGTCCCTCGGACGATGCTACTTCATACGGTTTTCTGATCCCATCCAATTTGTTTGCTGTTGTTTCGCTGAAACAATTAACAGAAATTTCAACCCAAGTTACCAAAGATGCTGCCTTTGCCTCTCAATGCACAGCATTGGCTTCGGAAGTGGAAAAAGCGGTTAATCGATATGCCATCGTTAATCACTTAGGATATGGGAAAATATACGCATACGAAGTCGATGGTTTTGGAAATCGTTTATTCATGGACGATACCAATGTTCCGAGTTTACTGTCATTACCCTATTTGGGTTGTGTTGCCGGAAATGACCCGATCTATCTGAATACACGAAGATTCGTTTGGAGCGCCGACAATCCCTATTTTTTCAAAGGGAAAGCAGCTGAAGGCATCGGAGGCCCTCACATCGGTTACGATATGGTTTGGCCCATGAGTTTGATTGTCAAAGCGATGACA
>Ga0209629_10000221_pt1 | contig 29172 bp, 24 predicted proteins | sample TergutCu122P5_FD_187286 | JGI IMG/M metagenome (GOLD analysis project Ga0209629, IMG submission 187286) | Cubitermes ugandensis P5 segment gut microbial communities from Kakamega Forest, Kenya - Cu122 P5 (SPAdes) (version 2) | ecosystem: Host-associated > Arthropoda: Insects > Digestive system...
CTTGCCTTGTGTTGACCTGCCTTTGTTCAACTTTATTCTGCCTTTGCGGCGTTCTGTTGATTTCCTCTATAAGGATGTTGTTTAACTTGATGATTTAACTTTTAACTCATGAGTCATATAAATAAACTTCTTTAATCAGATTGTCTATCCGATTGATCATGTTTACAAAACTCCTGGAGAGTTCGCTTATCTCGTCGTTTCCGTTTAAGCTCACAAAGACGTCGAACTTGCCGTCTTCTATTTTGTCCATATTGCATACCAAACGCCTCAGCCCTTTTGTCAGCTTATTCGATAAAAAGCCGATGGGCAGTATGGAAAAAAGTATAATGACCGAACAAATCAACAAACTGTACCTTAAAATTTCGTATATGCTTTGAAAGAGCTGCTTGGAATATGTAACGCTTATTATTCTCCAGTCCTTAAAAGAATTGCCGGCGTTCAATCCCTCGTTTAGTATCAGATTTTTGCTGTACCTTGCGCCGGAATCCCCGGCGCCGGTATTATCGCGGAGCGCCTCCCGCAAATCCGGTATGTCGCCGGCGCTTTTCCCTACGGAGTCCCTTAGGGTCGAGGTTACGACGCGGTTGTCCCCGTCAAGCACATAAATATCCTTATTGGCGCCTTCCTTCTCTATCAAGTCATAGAGTTCGCTTTCCGGTATCTCGATTGACAAAACGTTCGCGTATTTCTTAGATTCCAGAGGATTCAGCATTCTTCCGACAGAGAACACCATTTTATTGTTTTGATTCAGGTATATCCCTCTTATGGTGTTGATCCCCTTGGAACTGAGAATATCCTGATACCATTTCTCCCGCCGCGTCTGGTCGTCGACTTTGAATATGAAGTTCCTGTCGCTTAAAACAGTGCCGTTGGTCGTAAATATCCGGATGGCTATTTTTGAGGAGCCGTTCAATTTGCCCGGGTAAAACCGGATATAGCTTAAATATTGATCCATATAATCCGCGTCCGAGCCGTACTCCTCCTGGAGATCGTTTACCAGCCTGCTGTCCGACAATATCGAATCGGATATGCTGATATATCCTGCCAGTTTGCTGCTGATGTTGTTTTGGGTCTGCTGAAAAGATATCCTGTTGATTTCGTTAGTGTACTCGATAACCGTCCGGGTCATTCTGGTTGCAAGAAAATAGCCTATCAACGCAGCGCACAGCAATGTGACCAATAAATAGGATAAAATCAGTTTGGTTCGGAATTTTAAGTTGTAAAATTTTAAGCTGTAAAAAAAGGAAAGCCCCTTCAAGGCGGAAACCCTCCTCCTTGAAAATGCGCGTCCGGCTTCAAAAACAAATAATCTGAGATTAGTATTTATACTGTGCAAAGTATACAATCTTTTACAGAGGTTGTCAATGCAAATTGTAGAATAACGACTAGGTAATTGCGTCCATTATTTGCCAAATGCGTCAAAAATGCCCGAGAAATATTTCCCGTATCTTTTCGAACCCGGCTTCCGCGCTGTTTAGCACGGGAACGCCGAATTCCTTCACGGCGTCGGGGTAAGAAAGGCTGAACACCGCCATGGAGAGCTGCGCCAGCACCGCTATTCCTATGTCCGTTTCCTGTTGGCTCTTGCGGATAGCTTTTGCGATCAGCTCGTTGTGCTCAATAATTTTGCCCTCGCCCAACAATTCAAACGCTTCCTCGACCGTGGCGCCCTCGTAGGATACTTGCCTTCCCATATCCCGCGCCGTTTCCTCCAGCAGCAGCTGGGTGTTTTTCACCGTGGGGCCATGGGTCGCGATAACCAGGACCTTCCCGCCATGCCTGACCGCTTTTTCCATCATCGGCGCGTCGATTGACACAACGGGTATGCCATATCCGCCGACGGCCTCCCGCACCTGTTTATACGCGCGGTTCATGGTCGAGCATGAGATCAGGAGCGCGTCTATATCGGTCAGCGCCGCGAGATCCAAGGCATATCTTTGGAACAGGTCGATGTTGATCCGGGGAGGACACGGTTTGTTTTCCTCGTGCGCTTTCATGAAATTCAGCTGTACGCCCTCGTTGCCGACGTTCACAAATTTTACGCCGGGCAGTATCTTCTTCCCGAAATAATTGACCCACAGCGTGATCCATGACGAGCCGTTCACAATGCCGAGAGTCTTCCCTATAAGTTTCGGTTCGCCGCTTCCGGCGGGGCCGAGAAACGGCACGCCGGTTACCCGCATATACATACTGAACAAAGATATGGGATCCATGTCACATACGCCATCCATGCCGCCGCTCACCCCCGCCCCTGTTTTCTTTCCGCCTCCGTGACTCCGCGTCTCTTCCCGACAAAGTCCAGCGCGTCTTTCCACGCTTTTTCAAACATGGTCCTGAAATACACGACAGGCCCGAAAGATTCGTATTCTTCGGGGCTTATGGCGTTGATCAGATATCCTTTTCTGTAATCCTCCATCTTCTCCAGAAGTTCATCGACGACGGACTCGGGGACCGGCTGCAGGAAGCGCTGGACCACAGGCGGGTTTTGCTCTATCAGCGCGTCGGCCGCGCCTCTCCAATTGATCGTCACGCAGCAGTCGGCGCCCACCATTTCGGTAAAATGATGAAGGCCGCGCGCGCCGCCTCCGATAAAGCCGACCGGATAACCCTTCTCCCTGACAACATGGTAAACCTTTTTCGCGATGGACACGCCGGCCTGCCAGAGCGCGTCCGGCGAAACGCCGATACCGTCCCTTTCGGCTGTTTTTTGCAGGTATTCGTCATATATCCCGGTTATGTGGGAGTAATAGATCGGCGCGGGGTCTTTCATCCCTTTCACGGCCTTTTCATATGTCTCGCACACGTCCAGCGCCTGCCTTACCGCCATGACTTCGGTGGCGTTGATCGGGACCCGCTCCGCGGCCAGTATCCCTATGGCTTCCAGGCCCTCTTTCGTGACCGGGATCTTGGCCATGATATTCGGGCCCGCCTCCCTGTTGAAACGGGCGTATGTGACAATACTCTCGAGGTCTTCCCGGAATGGATCCCCCTGAATGCTCACAAACCCCCGCCTGCCGCCGCTTTCCGTATACAACGGCGTAAATATTTCCGCTATCCCGGACACAAGCGCCCTTTGCAATTTGACCAGCGCCTCCGAATCATTTTTTTCATTTTTCAGGATCCCGTCGAGCGTTTCGAGAACATAGGGTCTTTCCTCGGGGCTTTCGATCATCCTCATGGTATAGGAAGGATTCTGCGTGCACCCTGCCGCCCCCGCGCCGATTGCCAGGCGAGCCTCGTTTCTGGTCACGTTGTTGATCCAGAACCTGGTGGGCGTCTGCGCCTGCACCCTGTGAAAGTACGTGTTATTCTCCAATGAAACCGACCTCCTAATATTCATTTGGCTGGTTTTTCGTTAAGGGCCTCGATCGCCGCGCTGACGACATGCCCCGCGGTCAGCCCGTACTTTTCGTAGATCTCCTCGTCGTCGCCCGTTTCCACGAACAAATCGCTCACGCCGACTCTTTTAATAATCGCGGGGATTTTTCCCGCGACAGCCTCGGCGACCGCGCCGCCGAGGCCGCCTATGACGCTGTGGTTCTCGGCGGTGACGATTATCCCCACGGACGCCGCGTACTCCAGTATCAGGCCGGTATCCAGCGGCTTAAGGCAAGGCGCGTGCAAGACCGCGGCATCTATGCCCCTGTTGCCCAGTTCCCTCGCGGCCTCCAGAACCCGATGCGTCATAAAACCCGTACCGATCAGTACGATGTCTTTGCCGTCCTTCAAAAGAACGGGCTTCCAATCAAAACGGTACGCGCCGTCGAACACCCGCGGGACCTCGGGCCGCAGCACCCTGAAATACACGGGGCCGTCATACGCCGTAATTGCTTCCATCATCTGCCCCAACTCCTCGCCGTCCGCGGCGTCAAGCACGCGCATATTCGGCATGGAGCGCATAATAGCCAGATCCTGGACGGTCTGGTGCGTGGCGCCGGCCTTCCCCGTGGAGATGCCGCAGTAGCTCCCGGGAATCTTTACGTTGAGCCTGGGATATGCAATGGACAAGTTGATTTGATCCGCCGCTCTGGTGACCGCGAAAGCGGCGAACGTGGATGGGAACGGAATATATCCCAGAGTTGCGAGGCCGGCGGCCCAGCCGAACATATTCTGCTCGGCGATCCCGCACTGTATAAACCTGGCGGGATATGCCTCCTTGTATATATCGGTTCTCGTCGACGTGTTCAAATCGCCGTCCAGCACGATGATCCTGTCGTCCTTTTCGGACAGCTCGACCAGTTTTCCGGCGAAAACCTCTCTCATCTCCATAACTCGAGCCTCCCTCTTTCGTAAGGCTTGCCATAGCGTTCCGCCAATTTTTCGAGCGCTTCCTCCGCCGTTTCGCCCGTCGGCGCGTGAGTGTGCCACTTGGGGCTAAATTCCATGAAGTCAACGCCCCTTCCCTTGACGGTGTGGGAGATTATGATAGTCGGTTTCCCTGTTCTGTTTATCCATCTGGCCTTATACAGCGCCTGCAATATCTCGTTCATATCGTGCCCGTCTATTTCCGCGGTCTGCCAGCCGAAAGCCTCCCAGCGGCCCGCCGCGGGTTCTATGCCGATTGCCTCGTATGTGTACGATTTGGCCTGCACCTTGTTATAGTCCATGACGACCGTCAGGTTGTCGAGCCTGTAGTGGCTCGCGCTCATAGCCGCCTCCCATATCTGGCCTTCCTGACACTCGCCGTCCCCGATAACGCAGTAAACATGATTGAACATCCCTTTCTTTCTCAATCCCCAGGCCATTCCGCAAGCTATCGAGAGTCCCTGCCCAAGAGACCCTCCGGAAATTTCGATCCCCGGAGTTTTTCTCATGTCCGGATGGCCCTGCAACCTGCTGTTCAAAGATCCGTAGGTCAGGCATTCCTCCGGGGCGAAGAAGCCCCTCAGCGCCAGCGCGGCATACAGTGACGGACAGGCGTGAGCCTTTGACAAAATGAACCTGTCCCTTCCCTCCCACAAAGGATTTTCGGGGTCGAGCCTCATCTCGTGAAAATACAGGGCGGCTAAAACTTCGGCTTCCGAAAACGAGCCCCCGGGGTGTCCGACGCATCCCTTCGCCATGGACTTTAACGCCAGCACCCTGATTTCATACGCCTTGTCGTTTAATTCTTCTATCAAGCTCTGATCGATTCTTACCAACGCTTATTCCCCTTTCACTCGGACATTATATCCCTCGCGAGCGCGATAAACCTGTTCATGGCAAAGATTGTTTCTTCCATTGAGCCGGACAGATTGACAATAGCCTGCGCGCTCATTGTCAGCTTGCGGCCGCGCGCGATCTTTTTGACCTCCTCCAGCTTGCGCCTGTGCTCCTCCGGCGTGGAACAGAGCACAAAGGTGTTGATAAAAGCGAGCTGGAAAGATATGCTTTTATCCACCAGCCTGTCCAACGCGACGGCGTCGTTCCAGCCGCTGACGTCGAGGACTGTCATCGCGCTAAAAATTCCGAGCAGGCTCTCTATGATCGGAACGAGCACGCCGCAGGTGTGAAACCCTGTAACCGCCCCCTCATTTTCCTGGATTTTGCGATAGGCCGGCAGCACGCGCTTTTCAAATAAAGCGGGGCTGATAAAGGGTATGTTCACCCAGTCGTCGGCGATAAAGGTCGTGGGCGCGCCGGCGGGAGGCTCGCGCAACGGAGCCGATAAGTCGTTGAACCGCTTGCGCTCGGATACGATATAACTCATCAAATGATCGGCATATTCGGGATCTTCGGCGCAATCCGAAACGAAATTATCATACCCGCGCATCTGTATGGCTATATCAAGCGGGCCGCGGTAAAAATCCGGAAACGCGATCACGACCTCGCCGCCGTAAAGCTCTTGGGAGATGCGGTTCAGCTCGCTGAATCTTTTATGCACCATGGGCATTTCGCCGGTATCATAAAAATCGAACGGTTTGAGCGCCGATAAGTCCGGATCGCCGCTGAGCGCGTGGCGCGCAAAGATCGGCACGCCGTCCGGCTGATAGCTTATGTCCAGCCCGAACAGCGTCATGTCGTAATACATGCTGCCGGCTCCGATCACAAGCTCAGCCGGCGAGTCGTCCAGCGAATTGTCCAGCCAAAACAGTTTTTTGCGCAGCTCGACATCCATGGCCAACTGCGGATCCGCGTAGTAATCGTTCATATCGAAACCGAAAAGACCGGGCAGCGCTATGTTCTCCAGATAGCTGCCGATCCTCGGGCGATCCGCGCCGTAAACGCCGTCCCTTCGCGCGAGGATTTCCTTTTTTTGATCGTTGGCGGCCTTTATTTCGGCAACCAGCCTTTCGCGAGGGACCGTCATGGCCCTGCGGTTTATGGAAAACGTAGTGATTACCCTCCCGCGCTATACTCCGTACGTCTTTAATCGGCTACGACGTATGGAAATAAAGCCTTTTTGCATTATAAAACAGAATATTGTCCGTTAACGTCTCCGCATCGTTTAACGAAAAATACCCGTCTTCCACCTTTTTCGCAAAAACACTTGCGAGAACAAACCTCGCGGCTAATAAAGCCCCGTAACTTTCTTCGGAGGTCCAGGTATCGCATCCCCAGCATATCCTGTCGGAAAGGCCGACTTCAATGAGCTCCTCCAGCGCCCTGACGCATCCGGAAGTGGAAATCAGCGGAAGCCAGCAGAGATCGGGATAAACGTTGCGGTAATTATGGATAATGGCGCAAAAATCGTCTGTCCAGGGATAATTGCCGTGGAAAAGCACAAATTTTGTCCCGGGATTTTTTTCAATCACCTCGCGCATATATATGGCGTTGGACCGGCGGAGCCGGCCCAAACCGGCGTGGCACTGCAGCGGCAGGTCCAACTCTGCCGCCGTCCTGCAAATTTCGAAGAACACATAGTCCTGAAAATGCTTTATCTCATCTTCCGACAACGCTGAACTGTCTTTTCCAAAAGCCCTCCGCGCCTTCTCTTTCCCAACCTCGGTAAAGTCAAGGCCCCTGTCATAAGGTATAGCCGCTTTCAGCGCGACGCACCCTTCCCGCTTTTTTTGAAGGATCATGCCCTTCATAAACGCGATATACTCGTCCAGGGTTTCCGGGTTTTCCCCATATATCAGTATCGGATTGTTTTGATTATGATCCCTGACGCTTCGGTTGTATCCATAAAGGAACATATTGATCCGATAGGTTGGAAAGAAAACGTCCGGATGGCCGTTGTCGCTTCCCGGTTCCCAGGTGGCGTCCAGGATTGTGTTTTCATAATGGCACAGGTTCCTTAAAAGACTGATGTGATATTCCCTGTTCTGATGCGAACGCGAGATCATTTCCGAAAATTCTCCCCAATTCTCCGCGTTCAGAGGTCTGCTTGTCCTATATATGGCTTGCAGCGATTTCTGGAGCCATATGAAATATGAATTGTATCGCACCGCCGAAAAATATCTGTTCCGGCTTTCGGATGACTGGCCGAACGGAACTCCGCACCAGTTGACATAACTGTTTTCGAGCAGCGTTTCCAGCGAAAAGGGCGAGAAACTCCCGTCTTTCATGTGATGGCAATGCGTATTTACGACGGGCTTCCCTTCCATATATTGCAGTAAGCTGTCGAATGCCGCGCCCATACTTTTTCCTCCGTCACACTGTCCTGAACAAGTCCTTATTTTTGACATAGAGGCTTTTGTAGACATTATAATAGTGATCGTAGATTTTCATGTTTTCCTCGTCCGGGTATATGATTTCGTCGTCATATTTTATAAGCCGCCCGCACGCGCTTTCAAAAGAAGGATAGACCGAAAGCCCTACCCCAGCGGTTATAGCCGCTCCCATGCAGGCTTGCTCCGCCGCTTTCGAGGTCCGGACCTCCCGGCCGAGTATGTCGGCCTGCATTTTCACCCACAGCCTGCTCTTGGCGCCGCCCCCAGAGGCGATCACATTTTTTATCTGAACGCCCAGCGAAGAAAAAATCCCGAGCGAATCGCGCAGCGCGTAGACGGCTCCTTCCATCACGGCTCTGGCCATATGGAAACGGGTGGTTTCAAGCGTCAGCCCGAAAAACACTCCCTTTGCGTAAGGATCCATATGCGGCGTCCGTTCGCCGATAAGGTAGGGAAGAAACAGAAGTCCGCCGCTTCCGGGCGAGAGCTTTTCCGCCCCGGCGTCCATGCCCTTGAAGTCAAGCCCCGAAAGAATATTGTCCCTAAGCCAGCGCAAAGACAGTCCCGCGCTCAGGCTTGCCCCCATTATGCTCCAGACGCCGGGCAGCGCGCTGCAGAAGGTGTGGGTCCTGAGTTCTTTGTCATAAAGAGGTTTGTCAACCGGAGTGAAAATCTGTCCGCCCGTCCCGATGGTGGACGAGACGACGCCGGGGCTGATAATGCCGTTGCCCACGGCCTGCATCGGCTGGTCGCCCCCGCCGTATACGACCGGCGTACCCTTCATGAGCCCCGTCTCCGACGCGGCTTCGCGTGTCACCTCCCCCGCGGGATCCTGCGGGGCGTTGCACGGCGGATACTTTTCCATGTCCAGTCCAAGCGTACCGATGATCTCATCCGACCATTTCAATGAAGCCGTATCAAACGCCAGCGTGCCGGACGCGTCCGTGATATCCGTCCCCAAAGTCCCGGTAAGTTTTAATCTTATATAATCCTTGGGCAGAATAACCTTATAAGCGGCGGAAAAGCTGGAAGGTTCGCGCTCCTTTATCCAAAGCATGGAGGCGGTCTGGAATCCCGTCGCAACGGGATTCAACGCCAGACGTCCCAGCCTTTCCCTTCCGATTTTGTCGTTTATCTCGTCTACCTGGGCCTTTGAGCGCCGGTCGCACCATATTATCGCGGGTCTTACGGGATCGAGGTTTTTATTGATCAGCACAGCTCCGTGCATCTGCCCGGAAAGGCCGACGCCTTTTATATCGCGGGCCTGGACGCCGGACTTTTCCAGCACGCTTTTAATCGCGGAAACCGCGGCCTTCCACCATGCCTCCGGGCGCTGCTCGGCATACCCTTCAAACGGTATATCTATTCCGTATTCCACATGGCTTACGGTTTCCGCATTCCCCTCATAATCGATTATCATCGCTTTTACGCCGGACGTGCCGAGATCTACGCCCATCAAATAGGACATTTTTCCAATTCACTCCTTAACCGCTGGCGCTATAGATTCATTTCCCTGGCCTCTTCATTTGAAATCAATATTAGCGGCCTCAAGCGAAACCCGCCGTCGATCACGACGTTCGCGCCGGTCATATACGGGCACCGGTCGGACGCGATAAAGGCCACGGTGTCGCCGATGTCTTCCGGTTTTCCGGTCCTGCCCAGCGGGATGCTCTCCAACAGCCGCGGTCCCAAAACGGGATCGGCAAGCGCAGGACCCAATGTGTTTTTGCTCCAATGCTCGGAATAAATGATGCCCGGGGAAACGGTATTCACGCGTATGCCGAACGGGGCCATCTCCAGCGCGACCGTCTCGGCAAAGACCTGCAGGCCGGTCTTGCTCACTCTGTAGGCGGCTTCCCTGTAGGCGGGCATATATTGGATGGTGGACGTGATAACGACAATGACGCCCGCTTTATTGTCAGCCATATGCCTGCACACCTCCCGGCAGCACATCATCGCTCCCGTCAGGTTTGTGTCCAGAATGCGCTGCCAGCCTTTGAGAGTGATTTTTGTGACGGGCTCGTAACCGATTATACCCGCCACATTGACAAAAATGTCGATCGCGCCGAATATGCCGATTACTTCATTAACCGCGCGTTTTACCTCTTCCTCTATGCTCAGGTCGGCTTTGACGGAAAAGACCTCCGTCCCGTATTCATCCCTAAAAGTTTTATCCTCGGGTTCAGGGTCTATATCAACAATGGCCAGATTGGCGCCTTCCCTTGCGAACGCCGCGGCGATCGCTTTTCCGATGCCCCTTGCCCCTCCGGTGATAAGCGCCGTCTTTCCGCTTAAACCAAGATCCATCCTTATCTCTCTCCTTATAAGGCTACGTTTCCTTAACGTCAATCCGCATCCATTTTCCGAACAAACGCAGCTTTGCCCTTATGTCGCCGGACACCATTATATAGTGATTGCCCGAACACGCCCCGATAAAATCCTCCCTGCCGCCGCTCAGTCTTATCAAAGCCGTATATGAATCGGCCCTGTCCAGCGCGACGAGCTCCCCGCGCGCCATATGGATCCGGTCGCATTTGCTTCCGAACAGGCGCGCCAGAGTGACGGGCCCGTTTTCCAGCCCGGGCCTGCATGTGACCGTAGGAAAGCCCTGTTCCCCGGCCGCCGCGGATTCACTCAGGACAACGTCGCCGTCCGCGGCCAGGGCGGCTGACGCTCCGCAATGGGATAACGTCATGATATCATTTTCATCGATGTATTGAACGTCCCCGACAAAGGGGATCCGGCCGGTCATACGCCGGATTGCCGACAGCATCACGCTCAGCACGGCGTCGCCTTCGCACGCGATGATATAGGCGTCCTCGATAAAGCCGAGGCATGGGTTCAATCCCAATTCTTTGGGAAGTCCGGTCCAGCACTCTATCGCGAACGCGTCCAAGCGTTCCCTTTCAGACAGCCGTTTCAGGGCCATATGAAGTTTCAGGCCCGGGACAAGCGAGTCTTCCGGAACCTTGAGGCAAAACGAGCGGCATAACCCCTTAAGGCCGTTCAACTCGTCTTCACGCGCCGGTCCGTCTTTCATCGTCAGGCTTCGCAGAACGTCATATGAAAAAGGCTTTAGCTCAACGCCGAATTTTTCCTTAATTATCGCGGGATCGTATCCGCAGGACACCAGGTTAAAAAACAGCCCGCCTATCAGCCCTATTTTTGAGCCCTTTAACCTTGTCACGGCGTGTGAGACACAAACCGTTTCCATTGCCGCCGATACGGTTTCACCGTTTTCCGGATAGCCGTGTATCAGCCTGAACGGGCGGCCGGCCTCTTCCAGCGCCCCGCTCGCCAGCGCGCTGCTCGGAAACGCGAAGTTTTTGCCGATCGCCCAGAGCAATACCGGAACGGTTGACATTTCGCCGGCGGCTTTGATTACGGGGGCGCTTCTGCCGGACAAAACCACAAGGATCAATATATCGGGATCCCCCCGCATAAGCCCGGCGGCCGCTTTCTCAGCCTGTGACGCGTCCGCCGCCCCGCCGCCGTCGATTATCTCAACGCCCCGGCCGCGCAAAACATCAAGCGCGCCGGAATAAACCGATCCGCCGCTTTCCTCCGTCACCGCCGTTTGGACGCATAGACAGGCCGCTTTCATATGCCGCTCCTTATGATCCGAAATACTTGCTCCTCATTTTCTTCAGGAAATCAACCGATTCCTTCATTTCGTCCATCCCGTTCATGCCGTCCTCGATGGATACCCAGCCGTTAAATCCGGCGGACGCCAGCCGCCTGAATATCCCGTCGTAATCATTGAGCCCCTTGCCCGTGACGCCGTGACAAAGGTACGGGGAATAGCCGATGCTGCCGTCGGCCTGCCGTATGTCCTCGATGGTTTTCCCGGGAACCAGGTACCGGTCGCTCGCGTGCATGGTCATCACCCTTGGAAGCACCTCGTCCAGCAGCGCAAGAGGGTCGTCGCCGGCGACTATCGCGTTGGACGGGTCGTACTGCACTCCAAAAAAAGGCGAATCCAGTTTATTCAGAATCGAAAGGAAGACATCCTTTTTTTGGGCGAATTCGGGGTATTCCCAGAACGAATCCTTGTAATGGTTTTCTATCACAAGATATACGCCGTATTTTTCGGCTTCGGGTATGCACGCCCCGATACACTCCACGACCCGCTCCACCCCGGCCCCGACGGCCACGCCCGGCCTGTTCTGGCCCGAAAGCGTCCTGCAGTATTTCCCTCCGAGCTCCGCTGTCACACGGATCATTTCCTTTTGTTTTTCCACCTCTCCCTTTAACTCCACGGGGTCGGCCACCGTAAAATCGGGCGAATAGCACATCATCGGCAGCTCCATCCCCAGATCCGCCGCTTTTTTTCTGACTTCCGCAAGATACTCGGAACCGTGCGACTTCAAAAAGCCCGAGAACAGCTCGAGCCCGTCGCACTCCAGCGCGGCGGACAAATCCATCCATTCAAAAAGGCTCATCTTGCCCGCGCATATATCCTCGATCCAGCACTTTGGAAAAGCCGATATGGATATCATGCCATAGCCTCCTTTAATATCATTTCGCCATGGTTGGCGATCAGATATTCAACCCCCGGGTATTTAGCGCTTATATAATCAGCGAAAAGGTATGGATCCTCCCCGTTGAAATCGAACATCTCGTAGTGCGCGGGTACGACAAGCCCCGGTTTCAGAGATCCCGCCAGATCCACGGCCTCCTGATACGTCATATTGCCGGCGCAACCGTCCCGGTATCTTTTCCCATCCCGCCCGTTTATCGGTATTAACATAATATCCAAAGCCCAATTCGCTAATTTGGCGCGCAGGCCGTCGTAGACGCACGTGTCCCCGGAATGATATATAACGCAGCCGTTTCCTTCGATCACATACCCCAAGTAGGGATAACGCCCCGTGCCCGAATCCCTGTCAAGAAACTCGTGAGACGCCGCGACGCCGGTTATTTTTATGCCTTTCACATCTGCGGTAACGCCGTCGTCAAGCCCTATAAAGCGGTTTTCCGGAATAATCAGATCCTCGCGGAGAGAGTCTTTCAGAAGCTCCGGCACAACAAATATCGCGCCCGGTGAACTTAACGACAACTCGGGCCATATCTTTCTGTCGATATGATCCGAGTGGTCATGGCTTCCCAATACAAGATCCGCGTGCGTGATTTCAAGCGGGTTCAGCGGAGCGGGTATGTTCCTGCCGGGGACTTCCGAAAGAAACGGGTCCAGATAAATAACCGTCATCCCTAATTTTACAACGAAACCAAGCTGTCCCAGCCACCAAAAAGCAGCTTGCCCATACGCCGGTACGAATTTGTCTATATCGTTTATCAGGCTCAATCCGGTCTTCATATGATCTCGCTCCTAAGATTCTGCCGAGCGTTCCCGAAACTCCACGCAGACGCTCGCGAGGCTGTACGCGTTTACATCAAACGCAACTTCACATCCGTCAACACCAATATCCGGGAGGACAACGGCCCTCTCGGCAATATCCACATACCAGGCTTTGGATACCCCGCGCGCGAAGCTGAATACGGCTCTCGTATCGGATCCCTCGGTCTCGTACACCCTCAGGATCAGCCTGTTGTTTCCGCCCTCCGGCGCCTCCGGCGTTTTGATCGCCGAAACGGCGACGCTTCCGCGCACGAGCCTCGCGAAGCCTGCCGCGGCGGGAAGCGCGCCGCCGTGTCTCACGCCCGAAACATAGCTCAGCGGATGGTTATAGTCGTACGCCAAATCAATGCAGCCGATGTTGCCGGAACGGTTCGCCAGCGCCACGGCGAATCTGAACCTGTGAACGCCGTTTTCCGGATAAGGATCGGGATTATAGGAGCCGCGGATCAAAGAGAGCGAAACGGAGTCGTCAAAACCTCTGAAACCGTATTTGGAGTTGGCGACGATCATCACCCCGCCGCCGGTCTTCTCCAGGGGCGCGGCCAGAGCCCAGCCGTTGGCCGGGACATCCATATCCATACCTTCCCTTTCAACGGTCCCGAAGGGTATGTCATACTTATATGAACCGCACTTATAGGCGAGCGGCATATGAAAGTTCAGCTGCGGAACGTATTTGCCTCTGCGGCCGGCCTCACGCCAGTCGCACTCCACGCTGAAATCGAGCATGGAGCCGCCGTGATCCAGCGAAACGGTCACGCTCAGCCTGGAGCTTCCGAATTCCGTCTCATAGCGTATCCACTGGCGCAAGGCGTTTCTGTCGATATGGGAGGCTCTGATCTTCACGCCGCGGTTCAGGTTTGTTACGTTCATATACCTGCCTATCGTCCAGGCCGTCATGCCCTTGACGTCGTCCTCCTCGACGAGCCTGAAAATACCGGCGGGCCTGTCCGCGGCGGCCATTTCCTCACCGCTCGGCTTATCCGTGAAGGAGACGATATGGGCGTCCGCGGTGTCGAAAACGACTTTGACATGATCGTTCTCAAGTATAAAGCTGTCGGCCTTCTCCACCCTCCAGTCGTCGGGATACGGGGGGGCCGGCTGCGGCGCCCGGCCCGTTTCTCCCAAAGAATAGGCGCTGCAGCCGTACGCGGGCGCGCCGGCGTCCGCCAGCAGCCTGATAAATTCGTGGTCCCAGTATTTGTCCTTCGGGTTATCCTGCCGCTCGCGGCCATCCAGGATCTGATACCTGACCGCCGCGCCGCCGGCGTCCTTTATCTCCAATTTCTCCCTGTCGCCGGGCCAGTCCCACAGCGTGATCTCGACAAGCCCGCGCCTGTCGCGGGGGGAAGGGTTGAAAACGTGAAAGATCCTGTTCGCGCCCGCTCCCCGCTCCGTCTGCGGTATGCCGTAGTCGCCTATGGAGTATCCGGCCCCGGCCCCTTCCGACGTGGTATCTTTTTTATCCTCCGGCTCGGCCGGGGGGCGCGGGAGCCCGATCTGCGACACTATGCTGCGGAAAGCATTGCTTATTCCGTTATTCGCGGCCATCAGCACTTCCTGGAATTGTCCCATCGCGTATTCCCTGGTCTCCGTGACGCCCGAACCGGTCAATATATCGTGGAACTGGCTGAAAAGAACTTTCTGCCAAGCCTTCCGATAGTCTCCGCCGGGATATTTACCGCCCGCGAACAGGGCCGAAAGGGCGCCGAAGGCCTCCGCCTCGTTGAGCTTTGCCTCGCTGATCCTGTTGGCCAGCTTGATCCTTGCCTGACTCGTATAGCAGCCCGTGAACATAAAGTTCAATTCCCGCCTGACAACGGGCATACGGTTTTTGATTTTTTCCAACATGCCGAAATACTCCGCGAACGTGCCGAACCGGATCGCCGGGAAAACGGGCCAGGACGACATATCGATCAGCCTCTCGATATCTCTCCTGGTCGGCCCTCCCCCGTGGTCGCCCACGCCGTAGACCTTCAGCATGGCGTCGGTCCCGTTCCGCGCGCAAAACTCCGGAACGCAGGCGGCGATGCGGGAATCGACGCCCGCGTTGTACCAGTCCGGGTCCCTGTAGACAATGACGGAATTTCCCGAGGGAGCCTCCCATCTGTAGACGCTGTGGCCGGCGTAGCCCCTGCAATGATAGTAGTATTTCACTCCGCCGTTTGCAAGTATTTCGGGCATATTCCCGTTGTGCCCGAAGGTGTCCGGCTCAAAATCCAGGTTGAGCGAATCGGGATCGATCCCCAGAAGGCCGGAAAGATATTTCTTTGTGTAAAGGATGTGCCTGGCAAGGCTTTCGCCGCTCGGCATGTTCTTGTCCGATTCCACCCAGGACGAGGCGGTGACCTCCCAGCGGCCTTCCCTCACTCTCGTTTTTATTTCCTCAAGCATTTCCGGGGCGTATTCCTCCACGATCCTGTACACGGAAGCCTGAGACTGTGAAAACTTGAAATCCGGATACTCGTTCATCAGATCGAGCATGGTCCTGAAAGTGTCCAGCGTGACCGCGCCGGTTTCCGCGAAGCCCCACAGCCAGTTCATATCTATATGCGCGTGGGCGGCGCATATGACGCGCAGGCTTTTCGCCGCCTCCGCGAGCCCCGCGAGCATATTTTCGGCCGCAACCGCCGAACCCTTCGTCACGGCTCCGTCCTCGGCAAATTTCCCGTCCAAAAACCTTATCGCGTCGTTCAGAGGCCCGTCATGTTTTCCCCCGCCGGCTTTTGAAAGCTCGGCGGCATACGCGAGCTGGGACAGTATTCTGTCCGCCCAATAGCCGCCGCTCTTTCTTTTCAGGACTTCCAGCCGTTCCAAATCGACACCCATTACATTAGTTCCTTTCAGCGATACAAAAAATCGCGCGCAAAATCCACTTCCAGGAGCGTAACGGACGCCGCCGGCGCGGTTATTTTGAGTTCCCTGTCCGAATCGACGGCAATATCCTCCGGCTTCACGTTCCCGGGTTCCTCGAAGGTGTTGTACATGTGGGGATCCGGCGCCATAAGCACTGTCCGCCTGCTTATCCGGCGCGGCTCGTCTGTAAACAGCCTGAGCTCTATTTCGGCGTCCTCCGAATAGTGTGAATTGACGATGGTGACGGTCAGCTTGTTGTTTTTGATCGAGGACGAGCAGGACAGCCTGTCAAGCTCCTTTTTCTGCGTCCCCTGCGTGAAGCTTATCCTGTCCGTCTCGACTACGCTCCGCAGGGCCGTTCCGTTCTGATGCCCCTTGAACATGTCGAACACGTGATAGTTGGGCGTTACGATAAGGTTTTCCCCGTTCGCCAGGAACAGCGAATGGAGATTGTTGACCAGCTGCGCCAGGTTGGCCATGACGACCTTGTCGCAGTGATTGTTGAATATGTTGAGCGTGAGAGCCGCCACGAGCGCGTCCCGCATGGTGCTCTGCTGCTCGAGGAAATACGCGCCTTTTGAGGGCCCGGAGCCTTCCGGATGCCAGCAGCCCCACTCATCCACGATCAGGCCGATCGCCCGCTCCGGGTCGTAGGAGTCCATGAGAGCCCTCTGCGCCACGACCACTTCTTCCATATAGCAGGCTTTGAGCAGCAACTCATACCATTGGTTTTCGTCAAAAACTAAGGCGTCGCCGGTCGTCCCGCAATAATAGTGCGCCGAGTAGCCGGCTATTTTTGTGAATAATTCGGGATATGTCGCGTCCCGCAGCTTATCGAAAAAACGCCGCGTCCATTTTAGATCGTTGTCGCTCGGGCCGCAGGCGACGCAGCGGATGTTCTTGTCAGCGCTGTAAGCGGTTATGGAATATTTGCGGTAAGCCGCGCAGTAATCCTCCGGAGTCATGTTGCCGCCATAACCCCAGTTTTCATTGCCTATGCCCCAATATTTGACGTTAAAAGGCGCGGCGCCGCCGTTTTCAGCCCGCTGCCTTGCCAAGGTTGTGCTGTTCTCGGGAAAATTGCAGTATTCGACCCAGTTTCTGATCTCCAGGGGCGTAGTGGTGGTGGCGTTGGCCGCGAAATACGGCTCGGCGCCGACAAGGCGGCAGAAATCCATGAATTCGTGCGTCCCAACTTCGTTTGATTCCAGACGGCTTTCATTGTTGTACCACCAGCCTACGGTTTTTGGACGCCCGCTTTTAGGGCCAATGCCGTCGCGCCAGTTGTAGGACTCCGCGAAGCACCCCCCCGGCCAGCGTATGACCGGGGGATCGATTTTTTTCAGCAAATCGATAAGAGATTTGCGAAAACCTCTGATATTGGGCATCGCGGACTGTTCGCCCACCCATATGCCGTCATAGATAACGCCGCCGAGATGCTCGACAAAGTGCCCGTAGATATTGGGATTGATTTTACCGATTTTCTCAGGCAATACAATATTAATCACATTCATGGCGTTATCCTCCATGCTTATCGAACTTATTTATTATATCTGGCGTAAACCGTCGCGTATCTGCCGGTCAGCCAGTCTTGGAAGCCGCTCATGCCCATGTCGTTCGCTTTTTGAATCAGCTCGTCGAATTTCGCGTTGAAGTCGGCTTCGGTCTTTTGTACGATTAGTTGGATCTCTGTGTCCTGATCCAATTGCTTCAGCTTGGTATAGGTGTTGTTCTCGTCGGTGTCGATTTCCGGAATGATCTGCTGGAACCAGGGCTTGAACTGATAAATCGTTTTCCAGTCCTTCAGGGCTTGTAATGTAACCGGTATATTGGGGTTATAGTTGCGGATTCCTTCGTATTTTCCGGAAGCGGCGAACTGCCACGCGCTTATGCCCACTTTTTTGATCGTGTTTTCGTAGTCTTTCATCATTTCGCCAAACTCCGGCGTCCAGACCGGATACCCTTGGCTGTCCAGGTTGTAGTGCACGCCTTCGATGCCCCAGTTGGTCAGACGGCCTCCTTCCACGCTCTTCATGAATTCCATGAATTTGATCGCCCGCCCGGGGTCCTTGCACTTCTTGCTGATAAAGACGCCCGCCCATCCGGCGCCGTCGTCGGTATATGTGGCCTTATCGGTCATCTTGATTGGAAGCAGCTTCCATGTCCCTTCGACATTGCTTGCCTGATATACGGAATTATCCTGCTCCTCGGAACCCGCGAACCCAGCGCTGGCAAACACTTTTCCGCTCTCCAGCACCCCTTTGACCTGCTCCGGGCTATATGTCAGCATCTCGGCCGACAGAAGGCCCTCCCTGTACAATTTGTTCAAAAACTGCAAAGTCGCTTTATAGGCGGGGTGATTGATACGGTAGTAGACCTTGTTGCCGTCCGCGTACAAATTAGTGGAAAATCCGGAATCCAGGCCAAACAGACAATAAAAATACTGGATCCCGATATCGCCCATGTTCAGAAGCAAAGGCGTGGAATCCGGGTATGTCGCCTTTGCCTTTATCAGAGCGTTTTCGAAGTCCGTCAGGTTTTTTATGGGAGGAAGCCCCATTTTATCCATCATATCCTGACGCACGTCGATGGATCCCAGCCCGGGGCTGGGAAGCGAGCGGGGATCCGCCCACTCCTCGGGCGTGAAATACATGTTCCTGATCGTATAAACATTTCCGTCGGGCGCGGCGTTTACCGCCAGCTCATATGGCGAAAGCACAAACCCGGGGTCGTACTGCTTGATCAGCTCCGGCCACGTATAGCATACCTGGGGGTTTGTGAGCAAATTCGCGTTCCGGTATGTGTAAAACATATCGGGATATTCGCCGGAGGCCACCAAAACAGACATTTGGTTGGCGTCGGAGGCCTTTACGATGCTCAGCGACACTCCGGTTCTTTTGGTGATCTCGTCGTCGACCGGGCGCCCGCCGAAACTGTCCACCCAGAACCAGGTGTGGTTGACAAACATGGTAAACGTGATGGGCGCGGGAGGGGTTTCGCTGGCGGCCTTCGGCGAAGCGGCCGGCGGCGCCGTCGCCGGCGCGGTTTTCGCGCAGCCGGCCGACGCGAGGGCTAAGACCAGCATAACGGATAACAGGATGGCATAAATCCTTCTCATAAATAACTCCCCTTTAATTTAGGATTATTATAAACGGGCCCGGCGTCCGGATTTCCGCGCCCAATTATAACCGCGGGAAAAGTCATTCTTTTACAGAGCCAAGCAAAACTCCCTTCACAAAATATTTCTGGAGGAAGGGATATACCATGATGATAGGCGTGATTGCGATAATCATGGTAGCCATCTGAAGCGATTTCGGCGTATAAGCCGTCATATTCCTCATGGAAAGGGCCTGCGCGGAAACTTCGTCTCTCATCGAGACAATCTGCGCCTTATTGATGACCTCCTTAAGCAAAAACGCAAGCGGCTTCAATTCTTTTTTCTGAATAAAAAACGTGGCGTCGAACCAGCTGTTCCATTGATTGACGCCCATGAACAGCGCCGCTGTCGCTATGACCGGCATGGAAGCGGGGAAAATGATCCTGAAAAAAATGAGCAGGTCGTTTGCTCCGTCGATCTTGGCGGATTCCTGCAAAGAGCGCGGAATCTCCCGGAAAAAGGAAATCATGACCAAGGTCATGAACGCGTCCAGCAGCAGCGGTAAGATGTACACGGAGAAGTTGTTGATAAGGCCCAGACCTCTGAGCAGCACAAAGAACGGGATGATACCCCCTGAAAAATACATGGAAAACAGCAGGATCGACATGTATGTCTTTTTGAAAAGAAGTTCGTCAAAGGAAAGCCCATACGCGAAAAGGCCCGTGAATATCAAACTGCACGACGTGCCTATAACCGTTCTGAGGACCGAGATCAGAAATGCGTTTGCCCATGATTTATCCTGAAAAACCTGCACATAGTTTTCAAGGGTGAACTTCCTCACCCAGAAATATATGCCGCCTTTGGCGGCGTCAAGCCCGTTGTTAAACGATAAGATCAGCGCGTAATAGAACGGATACAGCGTTATAAAAACCAACATCACGGTCAGCGTGTAAACGACGGCGTTCATAATAATATCTTCCTTGCTCTTTCTTCGTTTTAGTCCGGACAACAAATAAATCCTCCCCTTCCGGAGCAAAAGCCGCCGCTTCCGAAATAAATTAACAAACGGCCGGTCCAACTTCTCCGGGCGCGCGTCAATATAGACTTACGCCCAGTAATTTCCTCGACAGACGGTTCCCCCCAAACAGCAGCGTGACGGAGAGAACGGACTGCATAAGGCCGACGGCGGCGGCAAAAGAATACCTCGATTGCTCAAGCCCCACTTTCAGGACGTATGTTTGTATGATCAAAGAGGTATTCTTGTTTAACGCGTTGCCTAAAAGATAAGACTGATCAAAATTGGAACCGCTTACTCCGCCTGAGATCAGATTTCCGATGGAAAGGATCAGCACGATTCCAATCGCGCCTTTTATTGACGGCAGGGTTATATACCTGATGCGCGCGAGCCTCCCCGCGCCGTCAACCATTGCGGCTTCGAATTGCGTAGGGTCTATGCTGGCGATAGCCGCCAGGAAAATAATGGACCACCATCCGAATTCCTTCCACGCGTCCGTTATAACCGCAATCCCCCAGAAGTATTTAGAATCAGCCACAAACAGCACAGGATCTTTAACAAGCCCGGACGTCACCAGCAGATCGTTGATCACGCCGTTGTGCACCGATAAAAATGTGTAGACCAATCCCGATACGATAACCCATGATATAAAATGCGGGAGATAACTCGCGGTTTGAACAAATCTCTTGAATGTGATATTCTTGATTTCATCCACCATAATCGCAAAAAGTATCGGAATCGGAAATGTAAAAACGATTTTCAGAATACTGATAACAAAAGTATTGCGGACTATTATCGAAAAATTGGGGTCCGAAATGAATTCCCGGAAATATTTGAGCCCCACCCATTTGCTTGTAAAAATCGTCATGATGTCGGAAGAAATTCTGTAGTCCTTAAACGCCATAACAATTCCGGCCATTGGTATATAGTTAAATATCAAAAGGAACAGAACGCCCATCAAAACAAAGGCCTGCAGATACCGCTGGGACTTGAATTTTTTCCACAGATTGCCTTTGTTCTTACCGTTATACATAATTTCGCACCTTTGAGAACTCAAATAGATTCTATTGTGATAAATATATCTCTTATTATGCGAATTATAAAGGAAATAATTACTGTTTTTTTAAGTATAATCTATTGATTTTTTGACCATAATACCTATCTTTCATGTGTTTAATTAATATACATCTTGCTGTTGCGCCGCCGGTCTGTCTTTTGCTTTGTCGGCCTCCGCCGCATTTTTCCGCGATACTTCCGCGTGCCGCCGCATTTCATCCAAGGTTTTTTCGCGCACCCTGACGCCGTTATAATCCCTGGGCTTGATAAGCTTCCCTTCAGCCATGCGCTTTTTGGCTCTTTCAATTTCATCTTTATACTGAGGAAGCCATTTTTCCTGGATGATCAACATTTCGTCCGTCATTTGCATGATTTCCGGCGGGGTGCAGACCGCGCCTGTCAACGGGTCCATGAGCATAGCTTGCCGGAGCAGAGTGATGTCCCCCTTGACGGCGGCTTCCACGGCCAGGCGCTGAACCCATACGCTTTGGGAGCACACGGCGGCGCAGCCCAAGGGCAAATCCCCCACGATAGGGATGTTGACTCCGTTGGCGTCCACATATCCGGGCACTTCAACCACGCACTCGTCGGGCAGGTTTGTGATGGCCCCGCGGTTCATCACGTTAAAGTGACCCCGGTAAATCCTGCCCGTCTCCAGCCCCTCAATTATGTAGGAGCCGTGCTCATGGCTTCTGTTTTCCGGTATATATTGATTGGCAGGCGCTTTCAGCCAGTTGGGGAAATCGTCCTCAAACCAGTTGCGCCCCTCCCGGCATACCCGCAGGTAACCCCCGGTTTCACCGTTAATCCAGCACCCAAGGTCAATCCATTTGGCAACCTCATCGGGGCGTTTGCGATACCAGGCCACATACTCGGACAAGTGGCCGTTGGATTCCGTAGAATAGTAGCCAAAGTTTTTCAGCATATCGATTCTTACTTTTTCTGTCTGCGACAGTCCCTCGTCCTTTAGATAAGCCGGAAGGAGCTTGGGAATCATGTCCTCGCCGTTATGCTTTACGGAAATATACCAGGTTTGATGGTTGATGCCAGCGCAGATGATATCGACTTCCTCGGTTTTTAGCCCCAAAGCCGCGGCAATTTGGCAGTGCCCGCCCATGACCCCGTGGCAAAGACCTATGGTTTTGACGCCGCCGTATTTGTTGGCGGCCCACGTCAGCATCGCGTTGGGGTTGGAATAATTCAGCATGATAACACCCGGCGCACAAACCTCGCGGATGTCTTTGCAAAAATCCAGCACAAGGGGGATGCCCCTTTGGCCGTACATAATTCCTCCGGCGCAAAGCGTGTCGCCCACACATTGGTCTACGCCGTATTTAAGCGGAATGTCAATGTCGCTCTCAAAAGCTTCCAGCATACCGGCCCTTATGCAATTAATCACATAATTGGCCCCCGCTAAGGCTTCCCGGCGGTTCGCGGTGGAGTGAATCTTAATTTGCAGGCCGTTTTCTTCAATATCCCTTTGACAAAGGGCTGCGACCATTTCCAGGTTGCGTTCGTTGATATCCGTGAACGACACTTCAATATCCCGCAGCGCCGGAACCGTCAGGATATCCGACAGCAGCGTGCGCGTGAACCCTATGCTTCCCGCGCCGATAAAAGTAAGCTTAAATGACATTTCGTTTCCTCCTCGAAGACATAGTAATATTTCTCAATATCCTCCAGCGCTTGCCCGAATGTTTGATAATTACCGACCCTCCTTACCCGATAGGGCGAATCCTCTTTCTTTCCCTGCGAATAAAATTGAATCCTGCCAGCCATTTATAATCGTAAATATATCATAAACAAGCCGCTCAATCAATGTGTTTGTACTAAAAAGTGCAGCGATTGGTGTTGAAAAAGTGCGGCAGTCGTATCAGCACCGTATTTAATTAAAAAAAGCTATATAATGCTGGGGTAATGCAGATGATCGGGAGGTTTTACGAGTGAGGCGAACCCCCTCCGCCTATGGCTCCGGGGATTCGCCTCACTCGCGCCGGTACAACATCAGTTCCCCGCCGCTTTGTCCAACTCAACCCCAACCATATGCGCAACTTTTTCATCGATATCCAGATCATAGCCAAAATCATTCGGCGGGGTATACGTCATTGTGACCGTGACGGTATCCGTATTCGGCCACAGCCTGCCGAATATCTCGTTTTTGGGAATCCGGTATTTGGATGCGACTAAATCGGCCGAGTCATTTAACGCTATTCCGGCCGCCTTTGTCATTATAGCTACATCACTGTCGCTAAGCCGGAAGCCCTTTGTTTTAAGGGCCACTTTCCTGGGAATGCCGGCCGAAGCGCTGTTGTATGTACCGCTCTCGGCTTCCGACATGGCTTTTTTTATGAGCGAGATAAAAGCCGATCCAAACTCGGTTATTAACTGAAGAGAGGTAAGCTCCTGTTTGCCGCCTGCCGCCGGTTGACTGCCTGTCATAGGTTGACTGCCTGTCGCCGGTTGACTGCCTGTCACCGGCTGAGACGGGTTTGCGGCTGGGGCGCTTTTTTTGCCGAAAATTCCAAGCTGCTTCCTTACGATGAAAAACGTGATGATCACCAAACCCAGCCCGCCGGATGTAAAAACGGTATATCCGCCCGAATGCGCGCCGTTTATGGCCGTGATGAGAACGCTGGAGCCGAGCAGCACCCAAAACCCATAAGCCCGGCGTTTGAGCATGAGCGCGAGGCCGGCGATCATCCCGGCCAGAAACAGCAGCAGCGGCAGGATGAGTGCGGGGGCTCTGCCCGCGTTTGGCAGCATCGTGACCGCGAAGGCCGATATGTAAACGATCATGAAGATCGTCCAGCCCTTGGGAAAGCCGTGAAGACGGCCGTCACTCGGATTCGTGTTATTTTTCATCATGATTTCGCTCCTTTTTTATTTTTTGAAGTTCGCCGGACTATTCTCCCGTGTGATAATAATCCTGTTTACAGATACTCAAATAACCCGCGGCAGGACGGGCACGCCTTCCCGTCGGCGCCGTTTGACGGCGCTTTGGTTTCCAGACAGGCTTTGCAATACGTCTTTTTGCATGATTTGCAGCGATATCCTCTGTATGTATCGTAAATTATGTAATCGATCGGATTAAGACTTCCCATGGCGGAAATTTGCGCGTTGTCGTATATCTTGCTTCCGCACATTTGACATTTTGGCTCTTTTTTGAACAGCGACATGTCTATTCCTCCAATTTCATTATAATTTCTCAGCTTCAATTCACATTGCCGCCGCGGCCGAAAGTATCCGCGTATGTTAAAATGATCTACTCGAAGTTTTTTGAAAGAAAGCTCACAAGCTGATCCAGCCCGAGCGGAAAACGGCGGCTCATATACTCGATAGCACTCTCTGTCATTGTCATTTTAATATTGAGCGCGTTATTGTTGTCAAAACTGCAATCAATATGCCCTTTGCGATGGAGTTCCTTGCAAACGCCCTCGGCCCTTTCACGCCCAAAACTAATTTCGTTTGATTCCCCCATACTCATAGTGCGCGAGGCGTTATAACCCATACCGACAGACTGACGTTGCAAGAAGATTCTGTACATGCAACACATCACGTAATCGGCGTCTTTTGATATTTGATAGTCTATAGGCCTTGTCTCGCTTGGTTTAGTGTCACCTCCTGCCGGTATGCCGGGATAGCCATACGTAATCACCAACGGCCTTGCCGCGCTTGATATAGCGTCACCCCCCGCCTCTCTTTTTTTCCTCATCCACGCCGGTTTGAATAATCCCATACTTATACCCCTTTCTACCAACAGGCAGTTTTTATTTGATCATGGAAAAGTTTCCATGCCTTGCCGAAGTAAGGAAGTATTTATATATTCTTATGACTAAACTTTAATATTGACTCGCAAAAGTTATACGAGAGATTCGTATTACTCAAAAAAGTAATTCCCGCAGAAATAATACTGACCGTCCGCCCGCCATATGCAGACCGAGGCCCCGTCGCCGTCGGCAAACGCCATCGCAACCAGCCGGCTGTTGTCGTCATACATGGCAATGTTGTAGAAATGAAATCCCGGCTGCCGGCATGTTTTCGTAATACTCAGATAAACGTGTCCGCGCAGTTCGTCGCGCCCGGCGCGGAACAGGCCGTTCGAGCGCCAGGAAGTTTCATATCCCTCGTACTGCGCCTTTACAGAACTCAGAGAAATGCTTTCCAGCGAAGGCAGGGCAGTATCAAACAGATACCTGATCGCTTCCTCCGGCGAGGATGTCTGAAGCGGCGCTACGTTTCTCTTTGCGACCGGCGGCGATTTTTTCGCGCCGCGCGGCGCGCCGTCGGCGGAAGCGTCTGGGCCTTTAAGTTCCCGCCACCTTTTATTCACAGCCGATCGAAGTTCATCGTTCACAACGCGCCTTACCACATCGGCAAGCAAATCCAGGTCGGTTAATCTTTCTACCGCCGCCAAACGCGTATAAGGGCTGTAGCCGTCTATTATCACTGACGCAAAAGTCTTTTGGGCAAGAACATGGTCTGTCAGTGCCTTTGCCGCTTCATAACCAGCAGAATTGTCAACGGAGACGTTTTTTGCCACATAAGCGTATATTTCTTGGGCAAGATCTTGGTTTGTCAATTTTTTTGCCGCTTCCACGCGCAGCCCATAATCAGGGTCATGTTGCGCCACATAGGCAAGTACGGCTTGATCGGTCAGTTCGGCAATCGCATCCTTGCGCGCATAATCTCCTTTGTGGTTTTTTGCGATATCGGCGTAGGCTTCCTGGGCAAGGGTTTGATCGGTCAGTCTCTTTGCCGCTTCCAGGCGCGCGCTATGTAAGGTGTCGCTTTTTGCTATATCGGCGTATGTTTCTTGGGCAAGGGTTTGGTCGGTCAGTCTCTTTGCCGCTTCCAGGCGATAGTCACAATCGGCGTCGCTTTTTGCTATATCGGCGTAGGTTTCCTGGGCAAGGGTTTGGTCAGCCAATTTTCCCGCCGCCGTCAGACGCGCCCTGAACGTAGACATTTGATGATCAAAGTCGTTTTTTGCCACATAAGCAAGCGCCTCCTGATCCGTTAGCTTTTTTACTATCTCCGCACGCACATAACTGGATGACTCGCTTTTTACCAAATCGGCGAGCGCGGCCTGATCGGTTAATTTCTCCGCCGCCGCTTCACGCACATCGCTCTCGGGGTCGTTTTTCGCCACATCCGCAAGCGCGGCTTGACCGGTTAATTTCTCCGCCGCCGCTTTACGCACATCGCGCTCGGGGGCGTTTTTCGCGATTTTATGTAGTTTTCGTTGATTCCGCTCCTTTGCCACGGCTCTTAACGCCTTATTTTTGCTGTCGCCCTTCCACGCCGGTTTGAATAATCCCATGATTTTTCAGCCTCCTCCTCCGCTTATTTGCCCTCGACTGCTGACCAGCGAAAATATTTGTTATTGAATACGGGTGTAGCTCACCTTGCCGTTTTCGACCGTGAACTCATGCGTCAACGCGCAGCCCCGCGCCATTTCCCCGGCCGTCATGTCGCCTTTGCCGAGGATGGAGTCGTAGGTATAGCCGTAATCCGTCCCGATTTCGGCGACGAGGGCGGAGTATGAGCCGCCGCTTATGCGCATGAAGATGGCGAGCCTTTCGCCGTAAACCGGGTCGGTCCCCTTGATGAAGCGCTGTAACAGCATGGTTCCGTCTGGCAATATGACGGCCTCCGTCACGGCGCGCTCCAGATATTCCCCGCCGCGTTTCAGCACCCTCTCGCAGCCAAGCGTCAGATTCTTCGTGTCGAGAGTGGCTTTCAGACGCATATGATCGCCTTTTTTCGCGTTTGCGTAGTCATCCTTGAGCGTATCGTCCACAAGGACGGTGACGACGTCGCCGCTCGTTTGCCTGGCCGCCTCCAGCGCCGGCCAGTCCAGCGTATGCGTCCCGTCCTGCATATCGAAAAAACTCTCATACCAAAAACCGGTGTTTATAACGTCATTGTAAGCCATCATAAAATCAAACGAGCTTTGCGTGTCGGTGATTGATTCGGCGTAGTTATAGAAAAGGTTACTAAAAGGTGTTTCAGCATTTCCAAACGCATTGGAAAAATCAGCGAACTCGCTTCCCGGGTTAAGCCGGACGCCGGCGGCGGGAGTATTCTCCCCGACGGGCTCTTCCACGTCCGGCTGGTTTTTTCGCGGCGCTCCCTGGGAAATGTACTTTTTGTGGCCTACCATGCCGTATACCTTATCGCCTTCGGTATAACGGCCGTCGACCGTGAACAAATGCGCGGTTCCGGCCGACGTGTTGCCCGTTGCCATCTTGTCGGCCGTCATATCCCCCCTGCCGAGGATAGAATTATAGGTAAAGTTGAAATCCAGCCCGACATGCGCGACGATGCAGGAATACGAGCCGCCGCTTATGCGCTTGAAGACGGCGTACTCCTCGGCATATTGGTCGTCACTGTAAAGATTCTCCACATGTAAAAACTGGAACAACATGGTTCCATCCGGCAAAACGGCTGCCTCCATCACCGTGCGGTCCACGGTCGCCCCGTCCCGTTCCAGCGTGCTTTCGTAACTCAGGGTCAGATTCTTTGTGTCGAGCGCGGCTTTCAGACGGGCGCGATCGCCCGGTTCCGCCCCCGCCTCTCTCCAGCGGGCGTCCCCGCTGAGCGTGTCTTCTATTGTGGCTGTGATGACGCCGCCGTTCGTCTGTTTGCCGCCCGCCAGCTCTGATCCGAAAATATTCACCGTCTGCGCGCCGTCTGTTGCGGAATCGCCCTGAGAGACAACCCCGTCAAACGCGCCGAGGTCGTCCAGATACCAGGTGCATCTGTCGACGCCGTCAGACGCCATCACAAAATTATAGTGCTCATATACATCCTTGTAAGTATCGTCGCCGTATTGCCGGATAAGTTTGACGAAATCCGACTCCGCGTTGCTAAAGGCCCAATAAAAGCTGCCGAACTCCCGTCCCGCCTCCAGCGTTACGCCGGCGGAGGATTCCCCGCCGGTATTTTCCGAAACCTGTGTCGGGACGTCGGACGTAGGCGCGGCTGTGTCTGACGGCGCGGCGGAAATGCCGGGCGGTTCGGCGGAAGTGTCCGGCGGTTGGGCGGAGCTGTCAGCCGGCGCGGCGGAAACTTCCGGCTGCGCGGCGGAACTGTAAGCCGGCGCGGCGGAAACGACGGGCGGCGCGGTTGAAACGCCGGGCGGAGGCCCGGGAATCATCCCGCACCCCGCGAAAGACAGCGCAAGAGTAAGCGCGAGCGCGAGCGGCAAAGCGAATGTTTTTTTCATGGTCTCTCCCCCAATATGTTCAATATCGCTCACCAAACAAAACGGTCACAACGATTTTTGGCACATGCAGCACTTATGATAATTCATAAAATGCCGCCTGGCCTTTTGAGCGCAGGAGGTGCAGACAAAGAGCGTCATTCCCTCGTATGGCACGGCTCCGCAGGTGGCCTCGCCGTACATCGACGCCCTGACGGGCTTCTGGCAGAAACCGCAAACACCCGACTGCCCTTGCAGCATAACGGATGAAGCGTACCTGCCGCCGTCGTTGTAGCATTTCGCGGAACAATACGGCTCTCCCATGCCGCCGCGATGCGGCGAGTATCCTCCGGGCTCCCCCGCCTCCCGACGCGCATCCGAAGATGAGGCGCTTTTTTTCACTTCGGCGTATATTTCTTGTGCAAGGGTTTGATCCGTCAGCTTTCCCGCCGCTTCCAAGCGCACATCGTCGGCGGCTTTTTTTGCCAAATCGGCGTATGCTTTTTGAGCAAGGGTTTGATCCGTCAGCTTTCCCGCCGCTTTCAAGCGCACATCGTCGTCGGCGCTGTTTTTTGCCAAATAGGCGTATACTTTTTGAGCAAGCGTTTGGTCGGTCAGTTTTTCCGCCGCTCTCAAACGCACATCGTCGACGTAGTTACTTGCCAAATCGGCGTATACTTTCTGAGCAAGCGTTTGGTCGGTTAGTTTTTCCGCCACCGCCAGAAGCACATAACAGTTTTTGTCATTTTCCGCCACATCGGTAAGCACGGCTTGATCGGTTATTTTTTTTACCGCACCCCAGCGCACATAATATTCGGCGTCATTTTTTGCCAAATCGGCAAGTACGGCTTGGTCGGTTAATTTATCAACCGCCTCCCTGCGCACATAAGAGTTGGGATTTATGAATAAATAACATGGACAAGTTACTGGGGCAATATTTTGTAATTCCAGAACTGAAAAGGCGGGATATTGTTGATGTTAATTGCTTCAAAA
>Ga0209629_10000222_pt1 | contig 29057 bp, 20 predicted proteins | sample TergutCu122P5_FD_187286 | JGI IMG/M metagenome (GOLD analysis project Ga0209629, IMG submission 187286) | Cubitermes ugandensis P5 segment gut microbial communities from Kakamega Forest, Kenya - Cu122 P5 (SPAdes) (version 2) | ecosystem: Host-associated > Arthropoda: Insects > Digestive system...
TCGATTGCAACAATTCAGAATCCAAAAGTTGCGCCGGAGCAGGATTAAGAATCACTTTTTTATTCAGTTCACGGGCAATTCTTGTTACATATTTAATCGTTTCAACAGGTATTTCCAACTGCATCAGAATAATATCGGCCTTTTCAATGGCTTTGTGAGCTGCGGATAAATCAGCCGGTAAAAGGTTTGCATTAGCTCCGGAAGCTACCACAATACAATTTTCTGCTTTTGAGTCAACCGTAATTAAAGCGACACCGGATGGATTCGTCGAATCGGATAAAATGTAAGAAGTATCGATTCCTTCTTTTTCAAATAATTGTTTGGATTGTTGCCCGAAAATATCATTTCCGATTTTACAAATAAAAGTAACTTGTCCACCCAATCGAGCAGCGGATACCGCTTGATTAGCTCCTTTTCCTCCCGGATTCATAAAAAAAGTTCCTCCCAATATAGTTTCGCCCGGTCGAGGCAAGTGATCGGCCTTAATGACCATATCGGTGTTACTGCTGCCAATGATTAAAATTTCTTTCATTTTACTTTATCATCCGTTTTTTATGCAAAACTATACATTTTTCTATTAATGTCCAATTCTTGAAGGAATTTTCTTTTGTATTGCTCCCTTTTCGGGAAGTGTTGGAATTTCTTTTTCTAATGCGTTCTTCCAAAATACAATTGCCCGATCGGTTTGTTTTTTCGAAGCGTAATAATCCCCTACGAGTTCGTAAACCGAATACAGATTGATATTAGAACGGATAAATCGATCAATGTCTTCTTCATTGGCAGATTCCTTTTTTTGGATAATCGCTTTGAGCTTTTGGCGGTAGTCTCTGTAAAATAAAAATTCCTTGTATTCGTTGGTATTCAAAAAAGTATCCGCAGCAATCGTCAGAGATTCGGATTTTATTTCTTTAGAAAAAATGGGATCGGTAAAAATTTTGTTTAGATCGTAACAAACGTACTCTCCCAATTGCCATGGAGCAGTTGAAATCCAAACTTGTTTTTGTTTTGGTTTGAAAATCACTGAATGATGAGCAATTAACTGATTGATTGATTTTTGGTTTCCCAGACCGATCTTTTCATCCGACAAGCCGGCTTTGTTACGCAGGATTTCGGCAGCTTTTCCGGGATTCAAAGGAAGATTTCGGCGAATAAGTTCTTCCATTCTTTGTTGACGGTAAGGGCTATCGGAAGTTCGAATATTATTGAGATTACGTTCATCGTTTTGGAATGTTTCACTTTGAAAATGATTGGCGCAAACGATCCAATTTCCCGATGGTTGACAAACACCTTCTTTTTCCGGTGATTTTTCAATAATAATAGCCGAATTATCAATGGCTGATCCTACTAAGATCGATTCGCTTACGAATAATTTTCGTTTGCCGGCAATTTGTTTTGCTTCTTCCAATGTAGAAGCATATTGGAGAATTTCTCTGCATACGATTGAAACGGGAGTCGCTGAAGCAATCGGTATGGAAGATTTTGCTGCATTGATGGTTACGGTCAATCCTTTTTCGTTCATGCCGGAGAGAACGCCGACCATTCCCGCCCAACATACAGAGATAAAATTATAACCCGTTTCGGGAGCATAAAAAATAACCGTTTTATTTTTGGCAAAATCATCGCCCACATAGAAATCAAAATTTCGCCCGATAATCAGAGTAGAATCGTCCGTTGCCCCACTCCATGCAGCAAAAGAAGTACATCCGACCAAGCGGTAGTCTTGTAAGGCATGACCTAAATCGTGTGCTGCATGATAATTCAATTGTCGTTCATAGGGCGTTCCGATGTAATCATATTCATGCGTGCAGGAAAGCGATATTCCATATATTTCTTCTTTCCATTCGTCCGGAATATCGGCAGCTAAATTTCGGTTAAAAACTGCAATAAAAATTCGTAGGAATTTCAGATAGAATTCGGATGGTATGAGTTTTTTTATTTGATCAATAAAGACATCTTCTTGGTATCTTAACAACTCTTTTCCCAATTTCCCGGCTGCTACTCCGCGATCAAAAGCGCTTCCGGAGAGATACATTTCCCAAAGTCCCGAATCGCTTTTTCGCAAAAAGCATCCGTTAAAAACTCGTTCTCCCGTTTCAGCAATTGTAATTTCTTTCTTGGTAAGTCGATGAATATCCTGAACAGCCGGCGGTGTAATATGCAAACGCAGTGACAAAAGCCATCCGCTTATGATTAGAATAAGCAACACAAACAAGCAGCCGATTCCGGCTTTCTTTTTCTTTGTTGGCCGGTTTTTAAACATCTGCTACTTTTTTTGCTAAGTATTGAGAGCCTACAAATTCGGAACAGGTGTACATCGCTGTTAAAAATACGCCGATCATACCGTGTACATTATTGTTTTGTCCCGTAATATACAAATTGGGGATCTTGGTTCTGACAGGTAACAAGCATATTAAGATATTGTTATAATCTTTGATTATGCCGTAAGCTGAACCTTCGCTTGTTCCTGTATAATCGCGATAAGTCAATGGTGTTGATGTGGAATAATCTTCAACCGCTTGTTTTAATCCCGGCTGAAATTTTTCAACATAATCGATTAGTTCTTCTGCTTTATGTTGTTTAAAAGCGATGTATTCGTCGCCTCGTTTGTCAATGAGAGTATGTTCCCATTTAGCAATTTCGGGCCAGTACATCGGTTCTAATATTTGGACCACTTTGGCGAATAAATTTGAATCGGATGTAGCCGAAGTACAGAAAAACACTTTACGTATACCGCGTTTTGAATAATCGGGATTTATCCATGGATTATTTTCATCCATATAATAATAGTTTCGATTCAAATATGGGAAAGCGTTCTTTTTCAAAAGAATGCTTACCGTAAAAAAACCGGTCGAGTTTCTTAGTGAATGGATGCGGGAAATATATGCCTTTTTGATGTATTTTGTTTTATCAATGATATTAAGCATAGCTGCAGGATGAATTGCCGAAATAAATGAATTGCCTTCGATGTATTCCGACCGGTTGATTTCAGCACCTGTTATTTTGTTGTCTTTTACAAACAACCGAGTTACTTCCGACCGATTGCGCACAATTCCTCCATGCGCCCTTATGCTTTCTATCAATAAATCGGCGACCTGTTGACTTCCATCGACAAAGCGGTAAGAACTTTCTATGTTTGAGTTAAGAATAGTCGCGAATGTATAGAGCGGAGTGTTTTCTTCTTCACCTCCGCTTAAAATGGATGCACCGGCAATCACATTTCGTAGCGACTGATTGGTTGAATTTTCTTTTAAAAAAGTCGAAGCAGAATAATTAAAAAAAGGCAAAACGTCGCCGGAAAATATTTGTTGTTTTCGGAGCATTTCTACACTGATCAGATCGCCTATGGTTTTGAATTGAGTAATGATTCTTCGGATATTGTCTTTTTCTTTGGGGAAATATTGAGTCAAGGTATCGATAAATTGTTCATTTCCCATTGCATGCTTGTATTCTTTATTTGCTAAACGAATAATGTCATATCCGTCTTCATCAAGCCTTCGCAATTTCAAACGATCGAATATCCCCATGTATTTAAAATACTGATTGAGTATTTGCCCTTCATCTAAACGACCAACATAATGAATGCCTGTATCTATTACTTTGTCTTTCCGGGTATACGATCGAAGACAGCCACCAAATGCAGTGTTTTTTTCCAATACGCATACTTTAAAACCTTCTTTGGATAAGGTATTGGCGCAAACTAATCCGCCTAATCCGCTGCCGATTATGATTATATCGTACTTTCCCATTTTTGCAAAGGTAAATATTTTGTTGGATTATACAAAAACAAAATCCCTTTTGATTTATTCTTTCAAATGGTATTTGAAGAAATTTGAGTACATTTGCCCTCGATGATTAATGAAAGCAAGAAAAAAATAATTCGTCCCTACACTTTTGCAGAGGAAGTAGGTAATGCCATCAGTCACGGTGTTATGGCGCTTATCGTGTTAGGCGGTATTGCTCCCACCGCAATTTTTATTTATCTGAAACACGGAGCATTAGCTACAGTCGGCACATCTGTCTTTATGTGTTCGCTTTTTCTTATGTTTCTGTCTTCCGCGCTTTATCACAGTATGACGGTCGATACGCGACAAAGACAAGTAATGCAGATACTTGATCATATTTTTATCTATGTTGCCATTGCAGGCAGTTATACTCCTATTTCACTGTCGGTGATTGGAGGTTGGCCGGGAATAGCCATCACTTCATTCCAATGGATTATGGTAATATTCGGCATTTTATATAAGTCGATTGCAAAGCGGAAAATTCCCAAAGTATCGCTTACTATTTACCTTGTCATGGGTTGGTCGGTAGTGTTCGTCGCTCCGCTATTAATACGCAATGCAAGCTTGGGGATGCAGTTATTGCTTCTTAGCGGTGGAGTGTTTTACTCGGTTGGTACCTATTTTTATGCAAAAGAAGGGAAAAAATTCTTCCATTTAATATGGCATTTCTTTGTAAATTTAGGCGCTATATGCCATTATTTAGGAATATTATTATTTTTATAAATTGATATTTGTATGAATTTACACGAAGATTATTCTCATTTATTAGAACGGCATTACACCAATCGCAGCGGGTGGTTGCGAGCAGCGGTACTGGGGGCCAACGACGGCATTCTTTCCACTACAAGTTTAGTTATTGGGGTGGCAGCAGCAGCCAGTGAAAGAAATGCCATTATCTTATCGGCATTGGCCGGTTTAGCTGCAGGTGCTTTGGCAATGGCTGCAGGCGAGTATGTTTCGGTAAGTTCTCAATTCGATATTGAGCAATCCGATTTGGCGAGAGAAAAGAGTGAGTTGGAAAGAATACCTGATATTGAATTGAGAGAATTGTCGAAAATCTATGTTAGGCGTGGCTTAACACAGGATTTAGCAGAACAGGTAGCCCGGCAATTAACGGAGCATAATGCTTTAGAAGCCCATGCCAGAGATGAATTGGGTATTAATGAAATCACACAAGCAAAGCCGATGCAAGCGGCGCTGGCGTCATTTGCTTCCTTTGTGACCGGAGGCGTTTTGCCGCTGTTAGTCTCTATTCTTGCTCCCATTCGTTACATGGTGTTATCTCAATATGTCTTTGCTACCGTATTCTTGATCTTATTAGGCACGCTTGCTGCCAAAACAGGCGGATCAAGCATTTGGAAAAGCATTGTGAGAATTTGTTTTTGGGGTACATTGGCAATGGGTGTGACCGCTTTGATCGGATATATTTTCGGAACAAAGATCATGTAATGGTTTAATACTGATCTTTTTGCATTATATAAACAGTGTTTGAACTGTAGCTATCGTTATTAAGCATACGTAGCGATAAACGGTTTTGTAATGCAAATTCCTCAATTTCTCCGGTGGACAGAAAATAAAAATCCCGTTCTTTCTTATTGAATTGTACAATCCGGGTTGAGAAAAATTCAGTTAACCGGGTAAATCGATGTTTTTTCTTCTTGTCCCGGTCGCCATCACGGATAATGATGGTTCCTTTATCGTTTAATCCGGCAACGCAATTTTGCAGTACCGTATTTTGTTCTTCTTTAGACAAATAGTGTAAAATATCGTTTAATATAAAAACATCGGAAGGTTCGAATTTCGTTTTCGATACATCGCAATGAATAAACCGCAAACGATTGTTTTTCGAAAAATTATGATTAGCTGTATCAATTTTTTCTTCATCGTAATCCATACCGGTGATGATACGATCTTCCGATCGAAACGACAGCATATACGATAAAAATCCGTATCCGCATCCTAAATCTGTAATGATTGCTTTTTTAGAAACCAGCGCTTCAAAAGGCAAATAATTTTTTTCTAACCGGGTTTTTATTTTAGCGTACCATTCAAGAACAGGCCCTTTGTAAATATAATTTTTTATCAATTGGTAGGTATAATACGGATTGGCGGTATCGACTTCCTCAATCAAACAGGCATGTTCTTTCTTGAAAAATGCGGATACGGCTTTACACTGTTCTTGATACGAATCGCCTATCTCTTGCAATTTTGCATAGGAAATACGCGGTAATATTTTACAAACATTTAAACCGTTTTTCACATACCAGAGATCGTTTTTGGACATCACTTGTCCGTATCCGTGAAGGACAACCGGAATAATATCTGTTTTGAAATGATTGGCCAAAAAGAATGCTCCTTTATGAAAGCGACGGATTTTGCAATCCGGTGAGCGTGATCCTTCCGGAAAAATAGCGATAGAATATCCCGATTGTAAATAGCTCCGGAATAATTCAAGCGATTTTTCATATCCTTCGCCGATATCGACGAAATCGGCGTAACGTGCTAATCGTCCAAAGACAGGCGACCGAATGATCCACTGTTTGGTCACCATAATTATTTTCTTATGAAGCGCTAATAATTGTAGAATATCAATATTCGATTGATGATTGGCAATGATAATACCCGGTTTTGAAAAATCCTCGTCCGACGGATTGATTATTCGATTTCTTTTGTTAATCATCATTTTAATTAACAATCGGGCGGAATTATGAATTTGCGCATGAAAAAACTGTTTTTTCTTTTTTTCCGACAAAGGGATTATGGCGAATAGATAGCTTAAAATCGTCAGGATGAAACTTCCAAGCGCAAAAGTTACCAAAGCAATGAAAGTTGTTAATAAACTACTCAAAGTGTATGGAAATTTTCCTTTGACAGTTCTTCCGGAGATAAATAAACGAAAAATAAATGGTTGAACAGTATATGAAATAAGAATAACCGCAATCATTCCAAGCATTGAAAAGATAGAAATAGAATGCAGAGCCGGATGTTTAGAAACAATTAATGCTCCTAAACCGGCTATAATTGTAAAAGCAGAAAAGAAAATTGCGGTCTTATGAGAGTTTAAAATTTTCTTTCCGGTCTTGTATTCCGAAAGCAGTCCGTCGGTAATAAAAATACTGAAATCATCTCCGGTTCCGAAAATAAACGTAGAAATAATAATATTGACTATATTAAACTCAATTCCTAATAAAGCCATTAATCCGAGAATGATAATCCAACTCAGCGCCATGGGGAAAAAAGTAATAAGCGTAATTTCGAGTCGACCGTAGGAAACAAGGATGGAAAAGAATACCAAAAAAGAAACAATGTAAAGGATTGTATTAAAATCCGTATTCAATACATTGGCAATTTTGCCGGCAAAATACGGTTTATCTAAAATTACGATATCGTTTGCATTTTCGAAAGCGGCATAGGTTTTTTCCTTATTATCTTCGGTTAAACGAACTTGAGCAATCAATATCGGATGTTTACCCGAAGTATCAATCCAATCGTTCAAACTGTTCCCGGCAGTCAATTCTTCAGCGCTGTAATGATTAGGAACATATTTTTTATTAAGTATAATAAAAAATTCATCAAAGGCTTCTTTTTTAAAACCTTGTTTTTCACCTAATATCAACAAATTGTGTTTTAATTCCTTTTTCTTCTCCTCCGTCCAATACGCATCCCAAAGCGCTATTCTTCGTTCTTGTTCTTTCAAAGGAATTAACAAACGGCTTGCCGAGGAAAATTCGTAAACCAAATGTTGTTGTTTCAATTGATTCAAACGATGATTCAATCCGGAATAGCTATCCATCGCTTGATCCAAGTCATTACCGGTGCTGATAAAATATACCGTTTTGTATTTTTCCCGGAAGACATCATTCAATCGAGACTCTGCATCGGTAAATTGTTTTGGCATGAAATTCAGTTGGTTCATATCCGGGTTGAATTTAACTTTTTGAAAAAAGAATAAACAGAGGAGCGAGAGAAGCGTTATTCCGATAATTAAATATTTATTTTTCTCAAAAGGATACGCATTGAATTTTTCGATGGCATGCAAGAATTTATTGTTTTTTTGTGGACGTAGTATCAAGAAATGAGGAAGAAAAATTAAGCAGAAAAGCGTAGTGCCAATTAAGGAAAGGCATGAAAATAATCCGAAATCGTACAGTACCGCTGAACTGGAAAACATAAGTCCGGCAAAACCGCCAATAGTCGTAAAACTACCGATAGTCATTGGATAAGATAATTCTCTGATAATTTCTTCTGCCGTTTTTGCATGTAAAGAATGGCAAAAAACATGGATGGAATAACTCAGTGCTACGCCTAAAATAGCAGAACCGGCCCCGATTGCGATGGAAGAAACTGTTCCTTGAATCAAACTCATCCATGCCAAGGCAAACAGTCCTCCGAACAGAACCGGCAAGAGAATCATGAAAATGGCTGATTTACGACGAAAAACAAAAACAATAACCGCTCCCACCAATAACAAAGTAATCAATAACGAAGCTCGGGCATCGGCTTTGATTTGACGTGCGTTATAAACACTGATCGGAATTCCGCCGTACCAAGAAATCCGGACATCAGGATGCAACTGTGAAAACCGGTCGATCTGTGATTCAACGAGTTTGACTAACGGTTCGTTGTGAGAGATGTCTCCTGCACCGAATACCGGTGAAAGGAAAGCAATCAGGTTTTGTTTTTCGGAAGAAAAAAAGTGATCGCTATAGATCTCGTAAGGTACGGATAGTTGTAAGTCGTTGAAAAAGCTTAAAGCGTTACTTTTTAATCCGAGCGGATCACTGAATATGTATTTTCCTGAGACCAAACTTAATGGAGAAATCAACCGTTGATAATTTTCCCTGAGTTTTCGATTTAAATTTTCAGGAATACATAATGAATCGAGCCGATCATAATCAAGAGAATCTAAAAACAGGGGAAGATTATCGGTGATATATTGGTTGGATTGATTGATTATTCCGGCATCGACTTTTGATAAAACACTTTTAATATGTGATTTCCCGATTTCGGTTGATTGAAGAGAATCAAGGAAAGTTTCGCAGGTTTCGATCAATGTTTCGGGTGAAGAATTTTCTTTAGCTGAAAACAAAAAAATGATTTTATCTTTCACTTTGACATTTCTAAACACTTCGTTGATGAATTTCGAATCGTTCATCCGGGGCATAAAAGCATTGATGTCTTCCTCAAAACGGATTTGCGACGCTTGATAACCAATCAACGCGGACAAGCTAAGCAATAAGCTGTAAAACAACACTTTATGCTCATTGAAGAATCGATATATTGTTAGAAATAATTGAATCATTCTTTATTAATCTTTCCGTTTCTTCGAAAAAAATTCAACAACAAAAAAGCGATCAAGCCTGCAACAAGTGCACAAAGCATCGCAAAAACGATACTTCCTATAAAGTATTGGAATACATTTTGTTTTACCGTATTAAAATTAATTGAAAGTAAATCCGGCGGATTTCCCAAAATCCATGCACCGGTACGATAACTTCCGTACAGGATGACCGGGATGACCGGCGGAATACTGATATTTGAGGAAACCAAAGCCACGGCTTTATTGAGTTTTAAGAGATGTGCCAAGGCATAAGCAATCAGCATCTGATAGCCCCATACCGGCACGATGCCCATAAAAATTCCCAGCATTACGGATAGTGCAATTTTTTGATTGGAATCGCGGGTGGAGAACACTTTTTCTTTTAGGAATAACCTAATATTTTGTGGATGAACAGATCGAATCCAACGAACCGGTTTAATCCACGCAAAAGCAATGAATACCAATACGGTATTTAGCAAACTGATTCGTGTAAAATCACGCAAAGGTTTGAAATGAGAAATTTGTTCTTCATGGGGCAAATAAGTGACACGAACCGGAACAGACACAATCGGAATTCCCTGCCAAGCAGATCGTACCAATATCTCTAATTCAAAATCATAGCGGCAAGTAAAGTATTTCCTATCGGCGACCGAACGAAGCGGATAAAGTCGGAATCCCGACTGCGTATCTTCTTGTTTCAATCCGGTTTCCACTTTAAACCAAAAATTGGAAAATTGGTTGGCAAATGTATTTTTCCCGGGCATATTTTCAGCACGTAAATTGCGGGAACCTATCACAATTGCATCCGGATTTTCGTTGGATTTTTCTATCAACAAAGCGATTTCAGAAGCATGATGTTGACCATCGCTATCCATGGTCACCGCATAATCAAAACCCATTTGCAGCGCCTTATTAAAACCGGTTCGGAGAGCGTATCCTTTGCCTTTATTCGGAGAATAGGAACAAATTTCTATGCCTTCGATAGATGCTAAAATAGAAGAGGTTGAATCTGTTGAACCATCATTGACTGCAATAATGGGGTATAGGTGTGATTTTAATTCGGCGATCACTCCGGTTAATGTTTTCTCATTGTTATAGGTAGGAACAATGACGCAAATTTTGGAATCATGGTAATTCATATTTCTTCTAATTCGGCTTTTAAAGTGATGTAAACCGTATCTTCCGATTGAACAACGGCTTTTAGAAGCAATGAATCGACTCCGGTGTATTCACACTCAATCCGAAAATCCTTTTTTGAATCCGGAAAAATCGGCCGGGAAAATTTACAATTTTTCAATTCCAAGTAACGATATTTTTTATTTTGAACCTGCTCGAAACATTCTTTAATCATTTGTAAAACGAAAACTCCGGGTACAACCGGCAGATGCGGAAAATGTCCTTCGAATACTTCGTGTTCAGACTGAATAGATACAACAAATCGAAAGATATTCCCGTTATTTTCGATTTGTTTAATTTTGAAAAAACTGTCTATTAGCATTATAAATTTATTTTTCCGTCATTGCGAGCGTAGCGAAGCAATCTATAAAATTAATTTTCAATGGATTACTTCAGGTTATCGCTCTCGCAATGACGTTGCCTTACCACCTCATAGAGTAAAACTGCTGCTGCAGCCGATACATTCAACGAAGCGATGTTTCCCACCAACGGTATCTTCACCCATTCGTCGCAAAGACGAAGATTATCTACAGAAATCCCCCGGTCTTCACCTCCCAGTACTAAAGCGACCGGCAGGGTATAATCAATCGTTGTATAATTGTTTTTTGCTCTTTCGGTTGCTGCTGTTACTTTATAACCACTATTTTTCAAAAACCGAATCGCCTCTGTTATACTTGATTCCTTGCAGACCGGCAAGGTTAACAGCGCTCCCGCCGAAGTTTTTACTGCATCGGCGCTGACAGATACACTGTTATGTGCAGGAATCACGAGAGCATCTACTCCGGCGCACTCGCAAGTTCGGGCAATCGCTCCAAAATTACGGACATCTGTCACACCATCTAATAAAACAATAAACGGGATTTTTCCTTCTTCGTACAGCAAAGGAACAATGTCTTCCAATTTCCTGTAAGTAACGGATGAAATAAAAGCAATCACGCCTTGGTGGTTTTTACGAGTCAGTCGGTCTAATTTTTCTTGCGGTACTCTTTGAAGGGGTATATTCGTTCCTTTCACTATTCGAAAAAGTTCGCGTGCTAAATCACCTTGAAGATCGCTACGCATTAATATCTTATCGATATCTTTACCGGTTTGTACAGCTTCAATGATCGCACGAGTTCCGAAAATCATTTGGGATTGTTTTCTGTTGGACGAACGGCGATCGCCATTGTTGTAATAGATTTGTTCCATTTTATCAAAATAAAAAACAAGGCAAAGTTAATGTTTTTCCGGAACAAATGACTTTTAATTAACAGATACATTTTTCTTTTGCGCCAATTCATACACAATCGGTACGATAAAAATATTCAACAGCGTCGATGTAAGCAATCCGCCTAAAACCACCACAGCCATCGGACTTTGTATCTCGTTGCCCGCTTTATCGCCTTGGAATACGAGCGGAATAAGCGCTAATGCCGCTGTCAGTGCAGTCATCAAAATCGGATTAAGACGGTCGATGGAACCGTGTATAACGGTTTCTCGCAATTCATAATTGGCTAACGCCGAACGTTGTTTCATAATTCCTAATTCATAATTCTCTTGTATGTGTTGATACCTCGAAACCAGCAAAATCCCGTTCCGCGTAGCGATACCAAACAGCGTGATGAACCCGATAATGGATGGAATACTGATAATATTCGAAGTAAAAAATACCGCCCACACTCCACCGATTAGAGCCAACGGAAGATTAAGCAGTATAATTGCCGAAAGCGTCAGATTCTTGAATTCGCCGTAAAGCAACAGAAAGATAATGCAAATGGCTAATAACGAAGCGATAAATAAGGTTCGAGTAGCCGATTCAGCGCTTTCGAATTGCCCGCCATACTCAATGCGATAACCTTCCGGAAGATGAATGTTTTGGGTGATATTTTTCTTAATATCATCTACCGCGCTCTTCAAGTCCCTGCCGGATACGTTGGCGGAAATTACGATTTTACGCTGAACATTTTCGCGACTAATCGAATTAGGCCCGCCTACAGAAACGATTTCAGCAATTTCTTCCAACGGCGCTTTGCGTCCGTTACCGATGTCAATCAGCGCTGAACGTACTTCGTCGATGTTTTCGGTATAATTTTTATTCAATCGCAATACCAAGTCGAAACTGCGTTGTCCTTCGTAAATATCGGCTAATTTTTCGCCGGCAAATGCAAGTTCGACAAATTGATTAAATTTTTCTATCGTGATGCCATATTTTGCCAACATTCCTCGATTGGCTCGTATCTGCAATTGCGGCGTCTCGGTCTGCTGCTCTACGGAAACATCCACCAATCCGTCAATACTTTGAATGGAATTTTTAATTGTGTTGCCTGTCATAAAAAGTGTGCTCAAATCAGGCCCGAACAATTTGATGGCAATGTTGGCGCGTGTTCCCGACAGCATGTGTTCGATGCGATGTTCCAAGGGCTGTCCGACAGTGCTTGCTATCCCGGGAATGCTCGCAAGCGTTTTCCTCACATCAGCCATAAATTCGGAACGCCTGCGTTTAACTAATCGGAAATTGACGTCTATTTCGCTGCTGTTGCTCGCCAACGAGTGTTCGTCCAACTCGCCGCGTCCCGTACGACGGGCCGTTTCCGTTACTTCGGGAATTTTCAACAGTTCGGTTTCTATCAGATTCCCCAAAAGATTACTTTCATCCAATGATATGCCGGGCTTACTGATTATCGAAAGGGTTAACGAACCTTCGTTGAAATCAGGCAAGAAATTTTGTCCCATCGTAAAAAACAATCCTACTGAAACAACGAATACGGCAACAATCGGATAAAGCACTTTCTTTTTGTTGTTTAATACCCATGCAAGCGACGAACCGTAAAGTTTTGTAAGCTTTCGGGTAAGCCAACTGTCTTTATCATTTTTTGTCAAATATTTTTCATCCGACAACATAAGTTTACACAATAACGGCGTCACGGTCATGGCTACAATAAGCGACATGAATAACGAAACAATATAAGCTACACCTAAAGGTTTCAACATACGTCCTTCCATTCCCGAAAGGAAAAACAGGGGAATAAATGCTACAATAATGATAAACGTAGCATGGAGGATGGAAGTGCGAATTTCTCGCGAAGCTTCAAAAACAATATTGAACACCGGTTGCTGTTCCTCTTTGGGTAATTGATGGTTTTGCCGCAGCCGTTTATACACATTCTCCACGTCGATAATGGCATCGTCCACCAACGAACCGATTGCGATGCACATTCCGCCCAATGTCATGGTATTGATATTCATACCCAGCAGGTACAGGACAATAACGCTGCCTAACAATGATAACGGGATGGCAACAACGGAAATAAGCGTGGTGCGAAAACTTCCCAAAAAGAGGAATAATATGACGATAACAAATAATGCGCCTTCTATCAAAGCTTTGCCTACATTGTTTACCGATGCTTCGATGAAATCGGCCTGACGGAAAATCTTGGTATCCATCTTCACATCGGCGGGCAACGCTTTTTGAATTTCCTCCAAATTGCGCTCAATATTTTCAGTTACGTTGAGAGTGTTGATGTTCGGCTGTTTAGAAATTGATAATATTACCGCAGGTTTACCGTTTTGCGAAGCAAATCCTAATTGAACGGCGCCACCGATTGTCATATCGGCAACGTCCGATACGACTACGGGCTTTCCGTTGACGGTTTTTATGAATGTTGCGCTTAATTCTTCTAAATCATTGGTACGCGCAATTCCGCGCAGCATATATTCGTTTCCGTAATCACGCAAGACGCCTCCGGTCGAGTTAACGCTCATCGTGCGGCCTACCTGCGCCAGTTCATCCATCGTAACACCGTAAACATCCATCTTTTGAGGGTCGGCGAGGATTTGGTACTGTTTGTAGTCGCCACCGATAATGGTTACCTGAGATACGCCTCCCGTAGCAAGTATCTCAGGTTTTACGACCCATTCGGCTAAGGTTCGTAAATCCATCAATGTTGTAGAGACGTTGCGCGCAACATCTTTATCGTCAACCTGCAACCCGACAAACAATATTTCCCCCATCACACTCGATTGCGGCGCCAACACAGGCACAACACCATCAGGCAGAGCATTTGCAAGCGTTACCATTTTCTCGCTTACTATCTGACGAGCTTTGAAAATATCCATACCCCAATCAAATTCAATCCATACGAACGAATAACCTTGCATGGAAGACGAGCGTACACGGCGCACATCGGTCGCACCGTTCACCACTGTTTCAATATGAAAAGTGACAAGGCGTTCCACTTCTTCGGCCGACATGCCGTGGGCGTCGGTCATCACCACTACCGTTGGAGCTGTGAGGTCGGGGAACACGTCCACATCCATTTTTTGCGTGATGTAGATTCCGCTCACTGTCAGCAACACAGCTCCCAGCAATACAAAGAGTTTGTTGGAGAGAGAGAATTTTATGATTTTGTTTAGCATAGGATTTTATATCGTTTTACCTAATTCATCAATTTTAGCTATTATTTGCAAAGGATTTTCCAAACCATACAAAAGTTCATCTGCGTTATATCCCATGAAATCAATATATTTGACAACCAAAGAAAAAATCTCTTGCACATAAGCCACATTAACTATTCCGGTATTATCAAAACATAATGGCTCGTGATGTGCAATGCGGTTACGAAATGCCCGTATCTTGTCCAAACCGGCATAAATATCCCGCTGATTCAATCCGCGCGTTTTGTTGGGAAATATTTGTAAAAGTGTTTTATTTGAGTTTTTATAACAATTTCGTGAAAACATAAATGTCCAAATACCCAAACTCAACGATGCTACAAGTTTGTCGTGTGTATATGTGCGATTATTTACCAATTTATCTCTTTCTTCGAAAATCGTATCCCGATAATTAATGAGGAAACCACTTTGCGCTTGTGTTACAAGCCAATTGTTGTCACATAATTGTATTTTAAAATGTTCATTAATAGCATTTCGCAATACCACTTCGAACATTCCCAATACACCATAGAATCTCTGGCAAAGCTTGATATTATAACGATACAGTATCAATGCCTTGTTTTTGTCGCCTTTGCAAGCCAGCCTGTATTTTCCGATTCGTGGTACAGACAATGCTATTTCATATCTTTCGTATTTCATATCAAAAAAATTTGCTCATATAAATAAAATATGCTATCTTTGCATTGTAATACCCTGTTGTCCCTGCAACGCACACTTCAGGGTTTTGTTTTTTAGATTTCTTCCTAATTCCTATTTTGTCCTTCTATTGGCTATAGTAAACCCCGTCATCAACACAGTCGCCATTAACGCCATCACCGAACCGAAATAAAACGGAGCGGAGGAATTTACTTTGTCGTACAACAGTCCTGCTATCAGGCTCGCAGGCAACAGTGTGACCCCAAGGACAGCATGGTAAATTCCGAAACCTGTTCCGCGCAACTCTTTGCTCACAATATCCGAAATCATCGCCTTCTGGCTGCCATCGACCAAAGCGCTGTATAATCCATACATCGCAAACAGCCCAATAAAAATCGAAATACTGTTGAATTTGCCAAACATAAAATAAGTGACGGCATAAATCAGAAATCCCAAAATAATCAATCGTTCTCGACCGATTTGGTCGGACAGTTTTCCGATGGGTATAGCTAATAAAACAGATACCATATTGAAAATCATATAGACAAACGGAATATAAGCTTTATCGATGCCTGTTTCGGTTGTTTTCACCAACAGCAAGGCGTCAGCCGAATTGCCAAGCGTGAATATGAAAATGATAAACAGAAAAAAGTAAAACTTCTTGGGCAATCGTTTCAATGAAACTCTTGAAGTCTCATATTTTACGGTTTTCGCTTCTTTGATAAAAACCGCAATGGTGATAACGCCCAATACAGCCGGAACAGTGGCAATCAAAAAGATATTGGTGTAATTCAGCGGGAAAAAATAAAGCAGCAGGAATGCGCTCAAAGGACCGATAATCGCCCCGCTGTTATCCATCGCTTTGTGAAATCCAAAATTCTTTCCTGCTTCTTTTTGAGCGACCGAAGCGCTTATCAGACTATCGCGCGGCGCAGCCCGCAATCCTTTACCGATACGCTCTAAAAAACGATAGAACAGCACTTGCATGGGAATGCGCACCAAGGCATACAAAGGCGTTACCAAAGCGGTTACACCGTATCCTATCAACATAAACGGCTTGTTCTTCCCGATTTTGTCGCTCCAATAACCCGACAGGGCTTTAATAAGCGATGCCGTGCTTTCGGCAATGCCTTCAATTAACGAAATCGTTGTTTTGGAAGCCCCAAGCGACATCAGAAACAACGGCATAACGCTGTATATCATCTTAGTCGATGTGTCGGTAAAAAAACTGGTCAACCCGGTGAAAAAAACGTTTCGCTCCAATCCGAATATTTTCTCTTTCTTATTTGTCTGCATCAATTCATAATTTATAATTCATAATTCTAATGCACATGTCCTGCATGCGGGTCCAGTGCTCCAGAAGCCTGCGAAAGTTTAACCAACATTGCCCCTTTGCTGACCACACGATCGCCTTCCGAAATGCCATCGATTATTTCGGTACGGATACCGTCGGTTGTCCCTTTTTTGATTGCACGTTTTTCAAAAAGTTCAGGCGTAAGTTGTACGAAAACAAAATAATTACCCATTTCTTCGATAATCGCTTCATTGGGAATGGTAATCGCTTGCACGTTGGTTTGCGTTCGGATGAACAATTCCACAAAACTGCCCGACAGGAATCCCGCTTTGTTATTTATCTGAAACAATACAGGTATCAACGGATTGGCGATATCGGTCGATTTTCCAAAGGAAAGCATCCGACCGCCCAATTCTTCGAGCGAATAGGTGCGATTGCTGTTCATCAGTCGGATATTCGCCGTTGTAATATTGCTCAAAATATCGTAATATTTGGGTTGCAATTCGGCTTTAATCAGCAGGTCACGATTTTGAGATACCGTCAATACGGGCCGCCCCGCTTCGGTATATTCGCCGTTACGCACGAACACGCGGGTAACAAATCCGCTTATCGGAGAACTGACGCTCTGCCTCCCGGATGCAAAATTTTTACGCAGGTTGTTATATACGGCTTCGGCATTGGTAAATTCAGTTTGCGCTTTTAGCAATTCGCTTTGCGAAACAATATTTTCCTTTGCCAACTCTTGTTTTCGGTTGTATTCGGCTTTCGCGCGACGGTATTCGCTTTCGGCTTCTGTTAGGCGCACAGATAAATTGTTGTCGGCTCTGTCGCTACCGTCGATGGAAAATAAAATTTGCCCTGCATTGACCGCTTTTCCCTCTACAACATTTTCGTTCGAAAACAGTACTATACCACCCGCTTTCGCTGTAATCATCCGTTCATCGCCCGGTGAAGATTGAATCTGTCCCGTAGTGCGAATAATCTGTCCGAAAGGTTCTTTGCGAACTTCTTCGGTGGCAAAATCGACTTTCCAACTCTGTTCTTTTGTGAAAACAGCGCCGTTGCTACTTGATATTGCGGCTTCTGCTGCAGCTTCGTACGCATCGTGTTCATCGGAATAAACCGTGATGTTTGTAACAATCATTTGTGAAATTGTTTGATGCGTTTGGATGTCGAATATCAATTTACCTGTTCCTGCTGTTGTTGGTTGCAGGGAAAACAGATAAATCCCCGTGCGCGTCGGCTGTTCAAGTGTTTGACGAATCGTGTCCGCGTCAATAATCAAACTTGCTGTTATTCTACCTTCGGAAAGAGGCTTAAAGTTTTTAAGCAAAGAAAAGTGCGCCAATATATCGCTTGTCTGTCCGACAACAAAAGGCGCAGTTTCGGCGAAAAATTCAAAATCGTTATTGTATGCCGTCAATTGAAGACTTTCTTCGTGAGCGTGTTCATCCGCTTCATGGGTGTGTTGATGTGAACATCCCACAAGGATAAACGCTATAAGTGTAGCTTTGATTATACTCTTCATTAAAAATTATGAATTATGAATTATGAAACAACGTTCGGCGTTAGCCAATTATGAATCAGGGGGATAAATAGAATTATGAATTATGAATTATGAATTATTCAAAAGCCCTTTAATTCATAATTTATAATTCATAATTCATAATTCCCAAAAGGTGGCGCTCTCCATCCGAGCGATAGAGAGATAAAATCGGCAGAATAGAATAGTAAAAATGGTTTTTGCCTGAATGGTAAACCAATATCTTTAGGTATCGGGAGAATGGAATTATCCGAAAACGGAGTTAATACCCATAGTGATAAGATTAAATTGAAATTATGCGTTTGCAGTATTGGTTTGTCGTTGTCTAATTTGATATAAAGTGTTGTCAGTGGACAATCTTTCAAATTTTCATGGTTGCATTGACCAGCCGGTTGGATATCCTCCAATGGGTGATGGGAAATAATAGCATGAGCCAATATAATTGAATTGGCAAGCAGTAAGAAAGATAATGCTATTGTTTTTTTCACCTTGTTTCGACTAATTATCATGCAAAGATAGCAAAATTATTTTATCATTTCGTTACATTGTTAAAAATAATTTAACTATTTTTGCAGTATAAAACCAATCGATTATGAACATTGATGATTTATTTTTATGCCCGGTTTGTATGAACATACCTGTCAATAGGAGAGAACAGTTTCTCAATGAAATAACCTTCAAAGTCAAATATTTCAAAAAAGGAGAACTGATTGCTCAGCAAGGAGATGTTGTTAATGGATTGTACATTTTATTAACAGGAAGTGCAAAAACCGAAATGATTTCCGATTCCGGTACTGTATTAAATATTGATATTATCAATGCTCCAAACGCTTTGGCTCCGGCATTTTTATTTGCAGCAAACAATCGCTTCCCCGTTGGAGTCGTTGCAATAGAAGAATGTGAATTAATCCTCATCTCAAAAGAATCAATTATGAAACAACTTACTGTCAACGCAGAGTTTCTGCAAGGATTTATGACTTTTAATTCTAATCGTATCCATTTCTTATCCGAACGACTAAAACTGCTTTCCACAAAAACCATCAAAGGAAAACTTGCACAATATATCCTTGCAAGAACGGAGAATATGAATTTCACGCTTGATCGGAAACAAACAGAATTGGCGGAATATTTCGGCGTTACCCGCCCTTCTTTGTCACGTAGCCTTTCCGAAATGATCGATAATGGGATTATCAGTTTGAAAAGAAAAAACGGCAAGATATTGAATCCGGCTAAATTAAAGAGTTTGATTGTACAATAAAACCAAATCTGAAATTTTCAATTCCCGGTTTTTAATTGCAACACGATTGCAGTTCGTGCAGGAAGGTACAGTTTGAGCCATTCTTTTGTCTCCGAAGCATATAATGCATCATACATCGTAAGATGCTCAACGGAATCGTCAATCAATCCGAAGCCTCCAAATGCCGGATCATCGGTATTCAAAACGATTCGATATTTTCCCGGAGGAACTAAAAATCCATAGTCTGTAAACGACCGGACCGGATTAAAATTGAACACGAAAATTAAATTTTCCCTTCGGAAAGCGAGTATTTTATCCTCGTCGTTATCCCATACTTTTTGGAGAGGATAAGCTTGAAAATGCTTTTTCCCGCCTATTAGTCGAATCATTGCCTTGTCGAAATCACCAAGAAAATGATACTTCAACTCCGGATTATCTACCAATTGCCACTGCCGTCGCGCATATTTATAAGACCATCCGTTACCGGCACGCGGAAAGTCGATCCATTCGGGATGTCCGTACTCATTTCCCATAAAATTAAGATATGCTCCATTAATGGTTGAAGCCGTGACGAGACGAATCATTTTATGTAAGGCTATTCCTCGATCGACAATCATGTTGGAATCTCCGGTCATCATGTGCCAATACATTTCAGAATCAATCAGTCGGAATATAATGGTTTTATCTCCGACTAAAGCCTGATCATGACTTTCTGCGTATGAAACGGTTTTTTCGTCGGCTCTCCGGTTGGTTGTCTCCCACCAAATCCCTTGAACCGACCAGTCTTGGTCTTTCTTTTCTTTAATGACTTTAATCCAATAGTCGGGAATATTCATAGCCATCCGATAATCAAAACCATAACCGCCGGTCTCCACTGTGGCGGCTAATCCGGGCATTCCGCTGACTTCTTCAGCAATGGTGATTGCATGTTTATTAACTTTGTGAATCAATTGATTAGCTAAAGTTAAATAACAAATTGCGTCACCGTCTTGGTTCCCGTTGTAATAATCTTCATAATTGGAAAAAGATTCACCTAAACCGTGGCTGTAATACAACATAGACGTTACTCCATCGAAACGAAACCCGTCGAAACAGTATTCTTCCATCCAAAATTTGCAATTGGATAAAAGAAAATGTAGCACATCATTTTTCCCGTAATCAAAACAAAGCGAATCCCATGCGGGATGTTCCCGCCGATTTCCGCTATGAAAATATTGATTATAGGTACCGTCGAATCTTCCTAATCCTTCATTTTCATTTTTCACGGCATGAGAGTGTACGATATCCATGATAACAGCTATGCCCAACATGTGAGCGGTATCAATCAATTCCTTTAAATCGTCGGGAGTTCCGAAACGGGAGGAGGCTGCAAAAAAACTCGATACATGATAACCGAAAGATCCGTAATAGGGGTGCTCTTGAATAGCCATCAACTGAATAGCATTGTATCCGTCTTCTTTAATACGAGGTAGTATATTGCGTGTGAATTCCCGGTAGCTTCCCACTTTTTCTTCATTTGTTGACATACCTACATGACATTCATAAATTAACAGTGGCGAAACATTCGGAACAAACGAATCGATTTGAAATTGGTAGGGATTTTCAGGCGCCCAAACCTGAGCACTGAAGATATTGGTTCGTTCATCTTGCACGACACGGCGCGCCCATGCCGGTATGCGTTCGCCCTCTCCGCCGGGCCAAAGGATTTTCAATTTATATAAATCCAAATGATGCAACGCATGAGTCGGAAGTTGAATCTCAAAAATGCCGTTTTCAATTCGAGAGAGTCGATATGCTTCCTGCTCTTCCCAACAGTTGAAATCGCCAATAAGAAATATCTCGGAAGCTCCCGGTGCACGATCCCTAAAAACCCAACCGGTTTCGGTAGGATGCAAACCAAAATAATGAAATCCCGACGCAAAATCAACCAAACTCCTATTTTCGTTCTGCGTCAATTCCCTTTCTTTATTAAGAAAATACCGATATCTCCCTTCAATGGCTTTCCGATAAGGTTCAAGCCATGGATCGTTTTGAATTAATCGGAGCGAATTCATACCATTCATCCCTATTTATTAAACGGAGTAAAGGTAAGAAATATAATTTAAATTTGAAAAATCGGAATGAAAAAGATTATAGATAAAACCTTTCAATCGGTTAGAATAATTTATTGAAAACGCTTTGTATCGATAAATCAACTTTAAAATACCGAAAATTCATTGAAAATCAGATTTTTTAATGTAACTTTGCAACCGTTTTTTTTCAATGACAGCATAATGTCTAACTATTAATTAAAATTTATTATCAAAATGAGCGAAGAATTAAACAAAGAAGAATCAGTCGATGCGGAAAACCTGCAAGAAACGACGCTTCCAACCGACTTTTCGGAGGAAGAAAAACCGGTTGTGGATAATGCCGTAGTAGAAGAGCCGGAAGAAGCAAAATCAATTACTGAAGAGCTTATTGAAGAGGCAGAACCAATCGTAGAAGAAATTTCGGTTGTTGAAGTCCCGGATGTAAAAGAAACGGTCGAAGCAGAACCGGTTACTGAAGCACCGGTCTCTGAAGAACCGGTCGAAGCAGAACCAATTACAGAAACTCCGGATGAACCTGAAAACTCGACTCCGGTAGCATCGGGCGAAGAAATGCCGGGTGTAAAAGACCAAGATGAGGAAATCCCGACAGAATCGATAGCCTCAACTCCGGTTACTATTCCGGTCAAATCAAAAAAAACAAGTCAGCTCGAAAATTTCGATTGGGATGCCTACGAAAAAGGAGAAACCTATACCGAGGTAAGTAAAGAAAAATTGATTGAAACCTACGATCAATCCTTAAGTAAAATTAACGATCGCGAAGTGGTCATCGGCACTGTCCAATCTTTAAATAAAAGAGAAGTGGTGATTAACATCGGTTATAAATCCGACGGTGTAGTTTCCATGACGGAATTTCGCTACAACCCGGATCTGAAAGTCGGAGATGAAGTGGAAGTTTTTATTGAAAGCCAGGAAGATAAAAAAGGACAACTAATTCTTTCCCATAAAAAAGCGCGAGCATCGCGTTCTTGGGACAGAGTAAATACAGCGCTTGAAAACGATGAAATTGTAAAAGGTTACGTGAAATGCCGCACTAAAGGCGGAATGATTGTCGATATTTTCGGAATTGAAGCTTTCTTACCCGGTTCTCAAATTGACGTTAAACCGATACGCGATTACGATGTATTCGTAGATAAGACCATGGAATTCAAAGTAGTAAAGATTAACCAAGAGTTTAAAAATGTAGTCGTTTCACACAAAGCGCTTATCGAAGCTGAATTAGAACAACAGAAAAAAGAAATAATCGCTAAATTAGAAAAAGGTCAGGTCTTGGAAGGCGTGGTTAAAAATATTACGACTTACGGTGTCTTTATCGATTTAGGCGGTGTGGATGGATTAATTCATATCACTGATTTAAGTTGGGGACGCGTTACCCATCCCGAAGAAATTGTCCACTTAGACGAAAAAATCAATGTGGTTATTCTTGATTTCGACGATGAAAAGAAACGAATTGCCCTTGGATTGAAACAATTAACTCCGCATCCCTGGGATGCCTTGGATGAAGATTTGAAAGTTGGCGATATAGTGAAAGGAAAAGTAGTCGTTATGGCTGATTATGGTGCATTTATTGAAATTGCTCCGGGAGTCGAAGGACTTATTCATGTCTCCGAAATGAGTTGGACGCAACACTTACGAAGCGCTCAAGATTTTATGAAAGTGGGCGACGAAATTGAAGCCGTCATCTTAACATTAGATCGCGACGAACGCAAAATGTCCTTAGGCATAAAACAATTGAAATCCGATCCTTGGGAAGAAATTGAAACAAAATATTCCATAGGAAGCAAGCATACCGCTAAAGTACGCAACTTCACCAATTTCGGCGTTTTCGTAGAAATAGAAGAAGGCGTAGAAGGGTTGATCCATATTTCCGATCTTTCTTGGACGAAGAAAATCAAACATCCGAGCGAATTCACTTCAATCGGTGCAGACATTGAGGTTCAAGTATTGGAAATCGATAAGGAAAATCGCCGTTTAAGTTTAGGACACAAACAATTAGAAGAAAATCCATGGGATGTATTTGAAACGATATTTACCGTCGGCTCCATTCATGAAGGAACTATTGTAGAAATGCTGGAAAAAGGCGCTGTGATTTCACTTCCCTACGGAGTTGAAGGTTTTGCAACACCTAAGCATTTAGTAAAAGAAGACGGTTCACAGGCGCAACCGGATGAACGATTGCAATTCAAAGTTATTGAATTCAATAAAGATTCAAAGCGAATCATTCTTTCGCACAGCCGCATTTATGAAGATGAACAACGTGCCGAAGCTAAAAAAGAAAAAGAAGTAGTTGCAACGGCTGTGACTGTTCCTGCTGAAAAGAAAACCAGAAAGTCTAAAAAAGATAAAAAGGCAGAGGAACCCGCACAGCAACAGACCATGGAAAAAACAACCTTAGGTGATATTTCAGGATTAGCCGAGTTGAAAGAAAAATTGGAAAATAGCGATAAGAAGAGTTAAAAATTGAGAATGAAAAGAGCAGTAACTTTCGGCGAAATAATGCTCCGCTTGGCAACGCCTGAATATCAGCGATTGATCCAAGCCAATCAATTAACCGCCACGTTCGGCGGAGGAGAAGCGAACGTGGCGGTATCCTTGGCCAATTACGGGATTCCGACCGATTTTATTACCCGCTTACCGAAAAATGATATTGCCGATTGGTGCATTTCCGAACTTCGGAAATATAATATTGGAACACAATACATCGTCCGTGGAGGCGACCGGATGGGGATTTATTTCTTGGAAACCGGAGCGGTAGCTCGAGCTTCCAAAGTTATTTACGATCGCGCTCATTCGGCAATCGCTCAAATACAACCGGGAATGATTGATTGGAAAACGATCTTTCAAAATGCACAATGGTTTCATTGGACAGGAATAACCCCGGCGCTTTCACAAGGCGCCGCCGATGCTTGTTTAGAAGCCATCCAAATTGCCAAAGAATCCGGGATAACCGTTTCATGCGATTTAAATTACCGAAAAAACCTTTGGAAATACGGGAAAACAGCATCAGAGATTATGCCGGCTTTGGTCGAAGGTTGCGATATCATTTTGGGAAACGAAGAAGATGCGGAAAAAGTATTCGGCATCCGACCCGTAGGATTTGATGTCGCTAACACCGGCGGCGAAGTGGATGCATCTTTGTTCGAATCCGTATGCAAACAACTCTCAGACAGGTTCTCCCAAGCAAAGAAAGTAATTATTACACTACGCGGTTCAATCAATGCAAATCATAATACCTGGGGCGGCTGCTTGTATTCCGACGGAAAATTATATCAATCCAAGCGTTATGATATTACTCATATTGTTGACCGGGTGGGAGGAGGCGATGCGTTCATGGGCGGACTGATTTACGGACTAATCACTTTCTCCGGCGACGATCAACGGGCTTTGGATTTTGCTGCAGCAGCTTCCGCTCTAAAACATACAATATACGGCGATTTCAATATGGTAAACATTGACGAAGTTGAGCAGTTATTAAAAGGCGATGGTTCGGGACGAGTCAATCGATAAACCGAAACTTTCATACTTACCGGTATGATAAATCTTATGAATAATGAACTGCAATTGCAACAGCAGCCCCGATTTTATAACTCAAACCGATGCCATCATTCAACGAATCGGAACAGAGCGAAGCAAAATCATTCCTTTGCTTCAAGCCCTGCAAAACGAATTTGGTTATCTGCCGCACGATGCTATTGAACGGGTATATGAAAAGACCGAAATCGACCGGGCGCAATTGATCAGCGTATCCACTTTTTATTCGCAATTTAAACATGTTCCTTCGGGAAAACACATTATCAAAGTATGCACCGGAACGGCTTGCCACGTAAAAGGCGCAAGCAATGTTTATGACTCTTTTCGTCGCGAACTGAAAATGGAAAACGGCGACATAACCACCGGCGACCGGCTTTTCTCCATCGAAAAAATCGCTTGTTTGGGTTGTTGTACGCTGGCTCCGGTGGTGCAGATCGATGAAAAGATTTACGGACACGTGCATTCGGGAAAAGTAAACGAAGTGATTGAAGATTTTCTCAATCATACCGAAGAAAAAAGAAAAGAAGACTTACAGAGCGAAACGAAACGCATAGTCGGCGAAGTTCGCCTGGGCTTGGGTTCCTGCTGCGTGGCAAGCGGTTCCGGCGATATACACAAAGAGTTGTTGCGGGCTTCCGGCCAATTGGGAATCGAAATTCAAATCAAACCGGTAGGATGCGTAGGCGTCTGCAATAAAGTGCCTCTGATTGATATTGTTCAGCCTGACGGGTCGGTAGTGCGGTATCCGAATGTAAAAGCTGCCGAAATTAAAGAAATTCTGCATCATCATTTCAAGCCGGAGGGTTACTTTAAACGGTTAAAAAACAGTCTGTTATGGCAAATAGATATGTATCATACCGATACAACATGGAACAATGTTGTTTGGAAATCGGAAGACGAAAGAACACACATAATCAACAGTTTCCTTTCCAATCAACGTCATATTTCCACCGAAGGATATGGGAAACTAACTCCGCTAAATATCGATGAATACATTGTTTATGGCGGTTTTGAGGCTCTGCGAAAAGTACTGGAAGGCACGCAGATGACGCAGATAACACAGATTTACACAGATAATATTAATTATAAAAATCAGTGTAAATCCGTATCTTCTGCGTCATCTGCGTGCAAAAAGCAAGTTATTGATGCAGTGATTAGTAGCGGATTGCGTGGTAGAGGCGGCGGCGGTTTCCCGACCGGCCGAAAATGGGAAATCATCTCTAAAATAGAAAGTTGTGTAAAATATATCATTTGCAATGGCGATGAAGGCGATCCGGGAGCATTTATGGATCGGATGCTGCTGGAATCTTATCCGTTTCGGGTGATTGAAGGAATGTTGATTGCCGCTTATGCAGTGGGCGCATCCAACGGCATTTTTTATATTCGCGCCGAATATCCCTTAGCCGTTACGAGAATTCGTTCTGCCATAGAAATATGCAAAGAACGCAAGATTATCGGTGACCATGTTCTCGATAGCGAATTTTCGTTTCAGGTTGAGGTTTATGAAGGCGCCGGCGCATTCGTCTGCGGCGAAGAAACCGCACTGATAGCTTCTATCGAAGGAAACCGAGGATTTCCCAAACTGCGTCCACCCTACCCCGCCGAAAAAGGCTTGAATGGTTTTCCGACATTGGTCAACAATGTGGAAACACTGAGCCAAATCCCTTATATTATAAGACAAGGAGCTGATAATTACAAACTAACAGGCACCCTTGGCAGCAAGGGAACAAAAGTATTTGCACTTGCCGGAAAAGTCAAATACGGCGGATTGATAGAAGTCCCGATGGGGATGACTTTGCGCCAAATCGTAGAAGAAATCGGCGGAGGAGTTGCCGGAGGCGCAAAACTCAAAGCGGTTCAGGTAGGTGGACCTTCCGGTGGATGTATTCCCGCCGAACTCTGCGACGTTCCGGTTGATTTCGATGCGCTCACCGGCATGGGCGCCATGATGGGTTCCGGCGGTTTGGTTGTGCTGAGCGATCAGGATTGTATGGTTGACGTAGCACGATATTTCCTCAGTTTTTCCTGTGATCAGTCTTGTGGAAAATGCACTTTCTGTCGCGTGGGAACCAAACGAATGCTCGATATTCTAAATAAAATCACATCAGGCCAAGCGGAATCAGCCGATATCGACCGGTTAGAACTATTGGCGTTGAACGTTAAAAAAGCCTCTCTGTGCGGGTTGGGAAAAACGGCGCCCAACCCTGTACTGACTACGATTAAATATTTTCGCAAGGAATACGAAGCGCATATCAACGGTGTTTGCCCGACCGGCGTTTGCAAGGAGATGATACAATATGTTGTCACCGATCGTTGCACGGGATGCACCAAATGCGCCAAAGCCTGTCCGGTAGATGCCATTCCCTACCTTCCCTATCAGATTCATCGCATCGATACCGAAAAATGCGTGCAATGCGGACTGTGTATTGATGAATGCAAGTTTGATGCGATTCGGAAAGTACCGATAAAATAATACAGAATACTATGAGTAATTTGGCTGCTAAAGAATATCAAGGATTTGAACAAATCAAACGTATAGACGATGAAGGAAACGAATATTGGTTTGCACGCGAATTGGCGCCGGTATTGGAATATGTGCAGTGGCGTAATTTCAGTAAAGTATTGGAAAGAGCTATGCTTGCCTGTCGGAATAGCGGATTTAATATTGCCGACCATTTTTCTGACGTCAGGAAAACGGTCGAAATGCCATCAAAACCCAATAGAGATGCAGAAATAGGTTTTGCTGACCTCAGCAAAACCAAAACAAAGTCTATTATCGACTACAAACTTTCCCGCTACGCCTGTTACCTAATTGTACAAAACGGCGACCCGCGCAAGGAAATTATTGCCACCGGACAAACTTACTTCGCTATTCAAACGTGCCGTCAAGAAGTTGCCGACTATTTCAATCAATTGGATGAAGATAACAAGCGATTGGTTATTCGCGGAGATATTAAGCAGTGGAACCAAATGCTTGCCGAAGCCGCATACAATGCGGGAGTTATCACCGATGAAGAATTTGCGCAATTCCAGAATGCCGGGTACATGGGACTTTACGGCGGCGAAACAGTGCAGGATATTCATCGCCGCAAACGTTTGTCGCCCAAACAGAAAATCCTCGACTATATGAATAGTAAGGAACTCATTGCCAACCTCTTCCGAATATCGCTTGCCGAAGAAAAAATCAGGATAGAGCAAATACAGGGTACTGATGCTGCTTCCCAAACGCATAACAGGGTAGGGCAAGAAGTACGGCAAACTATTAAGCGTGTAGGAGGTGTATTGCCTGAAAATCAACTTACACCTGACAAAAGCATTGACGAAATTCAAAAAGAACAACTCAAAAAATTGAAATCACAGAAAAAACTGATGCTGGACGAATGAAAATCAAAATAAACAATAACGAAATCGAAGTTTCCGAAGGAGAAAGGCTCATCGAAGCCGCAAGGAGAAACAACATTGAAATACCGGCTTTGTGCTATGCGCCCGGATGCCGGCATCAACCTTCGTGCATGGTTTGTGTAGTAAAAAACCTGACATCCAATCAAATACTGCCGGCTTGTTCCACTTTGGTTGCCGAAGGTATGGAAATAGATACGGAAAGCGAAGAGGTGAAACAGTTGCAAATTGCTTCGTTTGAACTGTTGTTAAGCGACCATATAGCTGTATGCCGTCCTCCATGCGATTTAAAACACTGTAAACTGCGACAATACGCAATTGCTTACCGTGCAAAATGGAACCGGTTTCCACGCTATTCGGCATCGGGAGCGCGGGAGCCTCATCATATCAAAGGCAATCTTTGGTTTGATGTCGCAAAATGTATCAAATGCGGCTTGTGCGTATATAACACTAAAGATGGCTTTACGTTCAGAGACAGGGGATTCGGAATGCAAGTGGTTTTGCCTGACGAGAGCGTGAAGAATATTGAAGAATCGATAAGTGAAATTTGTCCCACCGAAGCGTTATACCTGCAATCATGGAAATCCTGAAAATCATCATAAAATCATGGTTCATACT
>Ga0209629_10000223_pt1 | contig 29004 bp, 19 predicted proteins | sample TergutCu122P5_FD_187286 | JGI IMG/M metagenome (GOLD analysis project Ga0209629, IMG submission 187286) | Cubitermes ugandensis P5 segment gut microbial communities from Kakamega Forest, Kenya - Cu122 P5 (SPAdes) (version 2) | ecosystem: Host-associated > Arthropoda: Insects > Digestive system...
AAAAACAACGCGCCGAAAGGCACAGTATAAGACATATTAAAATAGCGTTTGGCTAATTTTTGTCACTGAAATGTGAGAAGTTTCAAAGAACAAAATTACGAAAATAAGTGTTTAAAACGCTCGCAGCAATGCGGGCTTGCTTATTTGTAATTTTGGGTATTTCTCACAACCTCAGTGGCGGATAGTGTAAGTCCGCTTTTTTGTTACTTACAATTTTATACAGAAATACAAATAATAACACAAAAATAAATGAAATGAAAAAAGTACTATTAGCGGGCATCATTGCCCTGATTATGAGCAGTGCGGCTCTAAACGCACAGACATGGCAAATCGGCTATCCAAATGCGGCAGACCTAACGGCAACGCTAACGGGCGATACGCTGACTATCAACGGAACAGGCGCTATGAAGGATTTTACTTATACGGGAATTGGCGACACAAATGCCCCGTGGAATAGTGTGAGGAATACTAACTTGGCTACATTGATTATTAATCCCGGAGTTACGTCTATCGGGACGTATGCTTTTTATGGTTGTAACGGACCTCGAGCCGTAAATCTACCAAATACAATTATTTCCATAGGCGCGCATGCTTTTGAGAGTTGTGGAAATTTATTCTCTATGACGTTTTCCAATTCTCTACAGTCCATTGGAGATTTCGCTTTTTCATCAGTGCCTTTACGAACCGTTACGATTCCCCAAACCGTAGTTTCTATTGCAGGATCAGCTTTTAGTTCGTGTTACGCTCTGTCTTCTATTGACGTTGACAATGCCAATCCTTCTTATTCATCGAAAGACGGCGTTTTATTCGATAAGGGAAAAACAACTTTGATTTATTTTCCACAAAATAACATTTCTCTATCCCGAAGTTATACAATTCCGAGTTCGGTAACTTCCATTGGCGATTATGCTTTTTACAGTAGTTGGCTTAATTATACTTTAACGTCTATTACTATTCCAAATTCGGTAACTTCCATTGGTAATTACGCTTTTTACGATTTACAACTTACGCAAATTTCACTACCCGACCATTTGACCAAAATAGGCAATGGAGCATTTCAATACTGCATATTTAATTATATCAAATTCCCGAAAAGCCTTACCAATTTGGGTGGGAACTTATTTGGAGATAATAATAATCTTAAATATGTAGAAGTTGAATGGGATACACCTTTGGCAATTGCGAGCGATGTTTTTTCCGGAGTGACTTTATCTTCTTGTAATTTAATTGTTCCTACCGGCAAATCAGCGGTATATAAAGCAGCTAACGTATGGAAAAATTTTGGTTCAATCAAAGAGCAAGTCCCTGTTACCGGAATTACCTTGAATCGAACTTCTGCAACATTGACTATGATCGCTACTTTACAATTGACGGCAAATGTTACGCCGTCCAATGCCACCTATCCGGATGTTGTCTGGACAAGCAGCAATACATGGGTAGCATCTGTAAGCGCCACAGGCTTGGTAAAGCCAAATAATTATGGCTCTGTTGGCTCTACCGTTATTACTGCAACTACACGGGACGGCGGATATTCAGACAGTTGTACTGTAACGGTTCAATATGGAGACGGCGCTATCACCGGTTTAGATGTGAGTATTACTACTAATTATTCATATAATACAATCAGCGGCTTTAATGATTCTATCGCTTGTTTGGATTTTTCAAATGGTCCATTTGATATAAATATAAGTCATCGGGCAAACTCACAAAATGCTCCCATTAAAGTTTATCTTTGCATTCCAAAAAAATCATATACGGAATCTTTCCCGTCCAATAGTACGTTTCGTTATTATAAAGACGGCGTCTATAATACCCCAACCTTAGATGATGTTGATAAAATCAAGGAAATTATTGTTGATATGCCTCTTACGCCACTTATAAGTCCATATTCAGACTATTATGAAAACACAAGCATACTGTGGGATGGCATGACAGACCCTGCTTTTACGAATGGAATAAGCTATCCGGTTCAGGATAATGTATATTTTCTCGTTACGGATGCGCGAACCGGTGACGCCTTGAGCTTCAGTGGAGGATACCATATAACCCGATATAAAGGTAAATATGCTTTTACCTATACTCCAAAAGAACACTCTGTGGTCTGCGACCTTTATTTTTCAAGTCAACTTCCTGTTAAAAAAGCAGTTCCATTTTTTGGATACGATTGTATCTTTGATTGGGCAAATCCTGCCTTGTCGGCAAAAGGAGGAATTGAAAAAACGGTGCTGAGCCTCCTTCAAGTTGGTAACTTTTCTATTAGCGCTTATCAATTATTCGATAATCCGCCGCCGGACAAAAATGGAATCTATCACCTTTCATGGGAAATAAAAGACTTACAAGGCAAGTTTTTTGATGCCGGCAAAGTAGATCCCATTTTATCAAGACTATATGGAGATTATGGTGAAATAGCGCTTTATGTTGAAGGCGACAGGCAGGAAACAGTCAATTTGGGAGTTCCGGAATATGGCGGAGAATATCATGGCGGACCAAGCGATTATTTACCTGTCTCAGATGTGGCAGATGTAGATAGCAGAATTCCTCCTCGACCCTTGAATCCGAACGCTACGGTCAGCTATCCCGAATTTGAGATCGAAAATGGAGCGCTATTACATTATCATGGCAGCGGAGGAAATGTAGTTATTCCTGCTTCAGTTGATAAAATTAATGCCTTGGCGTTTTTCAAATGCACAAATCTTAATCAGGTAACTATTCCTGTTGGCGTAACAAGTATTGGGGATTATGCATTTTATGGCTGCACAGGTTTAACATCGGTGACTATTCCAAATTCTGTTACTTCCATTGGCGATGCGGCTTTTTATGGATGCGGAAGTTTAACGTCATTTACAATCCCAAATTCTGTTACTTCCATCGGCGATGTCGCTTTTGCCAGTACCAACTTATCGTCTTTGACTATTCCCAATTCTATTACTTCTATAGGAGATGGGGCTTTTGCATGGTGTAATAATTTAAAAGATGTATTTGTAAATTGGGCGACGCCTCTTGTTGTACCGTCATTTATCACTGATTTTAATTCGATGATTCCACCCTCGCATATTTTCTATAACGTTAATACTGCAACTTTACACATTACTGTAAATTCAACTTTACACATTCCAATAGGTACGAAAGCGCTCTATCAGGCAGCCGATGTTTGGAAAGACTTTGTAACTATTAAAGAGGAAGGAGTCGCGGCAACCGGTATTGTTCTGAATCAGACTTCTGCAAAATTAGCGGTCGGCAGCAAGATACAATTGGCAGCTACCGTTTCCCCTGATAACGCAACCTATAAGGATGTAAGCTGGAGCAGCAGCAATAACAATATAGCTACAGTAAGCGCCGACGGTACGGTGACAGGCATAATGCCGGGCACGGCAACAATAACAGCAACCGCGCTGTATGGAAATTTTAAAGCTACCTGCATCGCAACGGTTATCGATATTAATTATACAGGATTTATGCTTAATGGTGGCGACAAAGTGGCGCTGTTTCCAACAGTGGATTTAAATTTCAGTTTCAATGGAAGCGCTCCTACTCACTTTATGGCGAGCGAAAACTCAAATTTCAGCGGTTCTGTTTGGCAGGAATATAACCCGGCAGCGTTGAAATATACTTTTGCATCGTCTGAATTGGGAACTAAGACCGTATATGCCAAACTGAAAAACGGCACAGGCGAAACAGAAGCCAAAAGCAGCAATATCCTTTACAAGCCTGCTCATTCAATCACACAGGTTAATATGTATCCAAGTCCTGCTGAAAATACGTTGAACGTGGAACTCACCTCTGAATTTACCAACTTCAAAGTTGAGGTTTACACTCCCACCGGCGGACTCCTGTTGTCGCAACAATTTAATAATCCGGTCTTCAAACTGGATATTTCATCCTGTCCATCCGGAATTTTGATTGTTAAGATATCAGACAATAAAACTAAAACAACAGTTGAACGAAGCATTATTAAACATTAAAAATCCAATAAATTTTGAAAATATGAAAAAGATATATATAATCCATTTTGTGGCAACAACTTTGATGTTGAACTTTTGTATTTTGCTTGCGGGTTGTGGAGGAAATGAGCCTGCCCCTGAACCTACTCCCGCTATTTCTACAAGTGTTTCCTCTTTAACCCTATCGGCAGTTGGAGATGAACGTACCTTCAATGTTACAATTACTAATGCTGCAAATTGGACGGTAGCTTCTTCCGACAGTTGGTTGTCGGTAACCAAACAAGGAAATAATGCAGTACAGGTTCGAAGCGATGCGAATCTGACAACTGCCTCACGCTCCGCTAACATAACTTGTAATGTTGACGGTGGTAATGTTTCAGCTTCGGTTTCAGTATCACAACCCAAAGTAAGTGATGCACAGAGCGACAGCCTTGCCATTATCGATTTAATCAAAGCGACCGGCGCAAATTCTGCATTGGGTGTGGAAATGAATACTGACAAACGCGTAATAGCTTTAAAATTTCCCGGTAGCAAACTTTCCGGTACTTTGCCTGCAAGTATAGGACGTTTAACCCAACTCCAATATTGCGACCTAAGCGGCAACAAACTATCCGGCGCTATTCCGGCAGAAATAGGTAATCTGACACAACTTACTTATCTCGATTTGTCGGACAACGGTTTTTCCGGCAATGCCCCGTCTTTAAGCCAGCTTTCCGGATTATTGGTTCTCGACATGAGTCTTAACAAATTAACTTCATTACCGGCGCTAAACGCCAATATTCCCGGATTAGAATACTTGGCATTTGCCGGTAATCAATTGTCGGGCAGCTTGCCCGCTGGTTGGTCGGCTTACCAAAAGCTAATATACATCGATTTGAGTAACAATGCTTTCACAGGTGAGATTCCGTCTGCATGGTCTGTCTTAACCTCAATGAGTGCTTTGCATTTATACAATAACACCCTGTCAAATGCGATTCCGGCTTATCTTTCAAAATTCGTTCGATTGAAATCGCTTGCACTGAATAACAATAATCTGACCGGTTCAATACCTGTGGATTTGGGATTGTTACCGGAACTGGAAACCTTGTTGCTGATGCAGAACCGACTGACGGGTGAAATTCCTGCTTCGTTGTTGGGAAATCCGCACTGGGGCGAATGGGAAAATAATGTATGTCCGCAACAATCGGGCTATGGTTTTAGCAATTGCAATTCTATGAGATCTGCTAAAACACAGGTAATCAGCCTTTCCGATTATGGGAAAAGTATTAAAAAACTTATAAGTAACAATTTAGTTAAACCGTATAGTTGAAGATTGAAAAACTATTTAACCCTCCCTGTGCACAATCGTTCCCGTCGCCTGATTGACGGGCATTATCAACACTTCGGCAATTTGAACGTGCGGAGGCGCTGAAGCTGCAAAATAAACCGCTTCGGCAATATCTTCAGCCGTCAGCGGTTTCACGCCGGCATAAACGGCGTTGGCTTTCGCCGTATCGCCATGGTAACGGGTAAGAGAAAAATGTGTTTCCACCATTCCCGGTTTGATATTTGTTACCCGCAATGGCGTATCCACTAAATCAATACGCAATCCGTCCGAAAGCGTTTTCACCGCCGACTTGGTAGCGCAATAGACGCTTCCGCCGGGGTATGCCGCATCGCCGGCAACCGAACCTATGTTAATGATGTGACCTTCTCCTCTTGCAATCATGCCCGGAACCACCCAACGGGTGACGGAAAGCAAGCCTTTGATATTCGTATCAATCATAATGTCCCATTCTTCGGGATTGACTTCAAATTCTTTTTCTACGCCCAGCACTAATCCTGCATTATTAATCAAAATATCAATGGCTTGCCAATCTTTCGGCAATTCTTGAATAGCTTTCTTGACGGCTTCACGGTCACGGACATCAAAAGGCAAGAGTAAAACTTCACTTTTATATTTCTTAACCAAATCCTTTTTCAGGGCATCCAACTTAGGAATACTCCGTCCGTTCAAAATCAGAGAAAAGCCTTGGGATGCAAATTTATATGCGCAAGCCTTTCCTATTCCGTCAGTCGATCCGGTGATAAAAACAATCTTCCTTGTATTCATAACTTTATTATTTTTTATATTCTACCAAACTTTCAAAGAAAGCGAAGGAGCGGGTTTTATCCTTTATTTATTTTTCCGGCAAAATCAATTCTCCCAAATAACTAATGGGTTGACGGTTATTGCAGGTAACATTGATAGATGCTTTTCCGTTTGTCCATACAGAGATTGAAAACTGGTAAGTATCATTTGTTCCTTTTGCCTTAAAACTAATGGAATAGCCTTTCCCTTTCTTGATATCTATCGTATAATTATCCATTGTAGTGGAAACCTTTATGCCGCCATCTCCGTTCAGTGGAGCGGAATAAGCGCGTCCGAAATAAGGAAGATAAACGTATGCAGAATCGCCTGAAATACGGACAGAATAAGAGGGTGTAAGATACCGTGACCGTCCGCTCATCGGGCTGACTTGGTTGACGGTTATTTCATAAGCGCCCGATTGAACTTTGCTTTCTATTTTCGCAGCTTTTATTTCTGCCTTGCTTGGTTGCTTAGTTTGTCCGGAAACAAAACCGGCTATTATCAAGCATCCTGTTACAATAAATACTTTTGTTTTCATAATTATCAGTTCTCCTAATTAAATATTTTAATACAAAAGTATATTCTTATTTTTGTACTTGCAAATTTTCTTCGATAACAGATTAAGAATTTCAAGTATGACTTATGATATTATTGAAGTAAAGCATGAACAGAAAAATCGCAAAAATCAGGGATGACTTTGATGCAGTCTTTAGCGATACTATCGGCTGAATTTGTGGTTGACAGTCCTATTACTTTCATTCCGGCGGATTTTCCTGATTTTATGCCATTGAAAGAATCTTCAAAAACATAGCAATTACAAGGAGAAACACCTAAGTCGCCTGCGGCTGAAAGATAACACATCGGGTCGGGTTTACCTTGGGTAATCCGATCGGCGGAAACGATTGTATCAAAGTATTGACGAATGGGAAGCCGGCTAAATGTATATTCTATTTTGCGGTCATCGGAACTCGTAACCAATCCCATCGGGATGCCCGCTTGTTTAGCCTCTTCCAAAAAAGCCAATGCGCCCGGGACAGGTATAATATCCATTTCCAACTCAAACGCTTGAATAGCAGCAATGATTTTTTGTTGCGTTTCTTCCGGAAACATAGAAAAATAGCGGGATAAGATGTTGGGCAGAACCGTTCCTTTAATAATTTTTTCAAAGTTCTCGATACCAAGACGATACTTTTCGGCTGTCGCCTTCCAGAAAATATCGTATTGAGGTTCGGTATCTATAATGACTCCATCCAAGTCGAATAGAAAAGCGACGCTGTTTATCATTTTCCTGTTTATTAAGTAGGTTTGAGCCTTTGCAAAAGTACATGAAATTCCTTGAATAACACACAGGCGAATAAAAATTTATTCTAAAATAGATAAAAGAATTTTTTTTGAAAAAAATATTAATAATTCTTTGCATAATTAAAATATTATTCAGATATTTGCCATAGAACTATACATACGAACATATATACATATTAAAAAGAATATAATTACTTGATAAATAAAACAATTTATGGTTAGAATATTAACTTGTGTCGTATTAATATTTACCTGTTCAATCGGTAATGCACAAAAAAGTCAGGTTTGGACCATTGGAACGAAAAATAATTCTACTTCGGAATTAGCATTAGGACCTGCCGGTTATAAAAAATTTCTTGAAAAAGATTTTGGGTATGAAGATCGGTACTATTTGATTGGAAAATCAACTCCCGAAAATGATTTTCCGTATGTCATCCCCGGTCCGGACGATACTTGGGGCGGAACTTGGTCAACATCAGGCTGGAGGACGCATGAAATAAATATTCTTTTCGGTATTAAAACGTTAAAAAGCGATACTAAATTCGATTTTGTGATTGACTTGTTTGACTCAAGTCCTGTGCGATCGTTGCTTAAAGTGACGATCAATGATTCGCAAAGTGAAAAGTTTGAATTGAAGGGCAAGCATAAAGAGTCTCTGACGGGAGAAGCAAATGGACAGATGGGGCAAACAATAACTATTCCTGTTCATAATAATGTATTGCATGAGGGAGGGAATAAAATCACCCTTACCGTTTTGGAAGGGAGTTGGGTTCTTTTTGATGCTGTTCGCTTGGATGCTTCCCGTCCTGTTGCTTTAGAACAGCCGGATAAAGTTTTTATCAGAGCTATTCGACCTGCCAATTATGAATTATCAAATGAAGGTAAGCGTTTCCAGCCCCTTTTAGTAGATGTCGAACATCTTAAAGGGCGACCGGCGCTAAGCGTCGAATTGGATGGGAAAATTATTTTCAAATCGCAGCTCGATACCGCCCGTTATCAATTTGAAGCGCCGATGCCCGCCGTCTCTTCTGCAAAAGAAAGTAAGTATAATATTCTGGTTGATGGAAAGCCGGTTTCAAAAGGCAAGATTTTACGCAGTCCACAGAAGTTGAATACGTTTGCCGATTATGTTGACACAAAAATAGGCACTGCCCATTCGCGTTGGATGATTGCGCCGGGACCATGGATGCCGATGAGCATGGTGAAATTGAGTCCCGATAACCAGAACAGAGGGTGGCAAGCAGGTTATCAACCAACTTTTGAGACCGTTGGATGTTTCAGCCATATCCACGAATGGACGATGGGTGGGTTGGGATTGATGCCTACCAATGGCGCTTTGCAAATCCAAGTTGGCGACCAGTTTGATCCGGATAGCGGATATCGTTCCCGAATCGATAAGATGACGGAGGAAGCGCCGTTAGGGCATTACAAAGTTTACATGACGGATACAGAAATTTGGGCGGACATTACGGCAACCACCCGTTGCGGATTCCAACGATACACTTTCCCCGATAACAAAGTCGGCCGTGTGATGATCGACCTTCATGTTGAGGCTGAATATGATTATAATTTGGTTGACATAAAAATAGAACAAACGAGTGATTATCGGATTGAAGGCTACAGTCATCAAATCTCTCCCCGTCCGCATGTTTGGAGTAATGATGCGGATCAGGAATACACAATTCATTTTGTAATCGAATTTGACCAGCCTATTAAAAATATGGGCGGATGGATCAATAAAGATGTGATTCAATCCAACCGGATAGCAGCGAGTAATATCCGGGACGCAGGGGCTTTTGTTGAATTTGATACGAAAAAATCTAAAGTCGTGCAAGTGCGGACAGGCATTTCATTAGTAAGTATCAAGAACGCTGCCGAGAATTTGGAAACGGAAATAACGAAACCCTTCAATTGGGATTTTCAGGCTGTAGTTGAAAATCAAAAAAAGGTTTGGAATGATATTTTTTCACGAGTTGACATTACGACGAACGACCGGTTGGAAAAGTTGCGTTTCTATACGAATGTTTATCGCGCACTTTGCCGGAATACATGGAGCGATGTCAATGGCGAATGGATGTCTGCCGGAGGCAAGCTGCAACGCTTTATGAATCCCAATTATGTGGCGATGGGTTGTGATGCGTTCTGGAACACCTTCTGGAATCTGAATCAGTTCTGGAATCTGATTACGCCGGAATGGTCGTCCCGCTGGGTACATTCTCAATTAGGCATGTTCGACGCCGATGGTTGGTTAGCGAAAGGACCTGCAGGAATGAAATACATCCCCGTTATGGTGGCAGAACATGAAATCCCACTGATTGTCAGCGCATATCAAATGGGGATACGTGATTTTGACGCCGAAAAAGCGCTGAAAGCCATGATTAAGATGCAGACCACGCCGGCTTCCCCTGTGGCAACAGGTTTTGCCGGAAACAGGGATTTAGTATCCTATATGAAACACAAATATGTACCCAGCGATCTGGGAAGATTTTCCAACACGTTCGAATATTCGTTTGACGACTGGACAGTCGGACAGTTTGCAAAGGCATTAGGAAACAATGAAGCATACAAAACTTTCAACGAGCGCGGATATTGGTGGAAAAATGCAATCAATCCGGCAAACGGATACGCCCATTTAAGAAAAAGCGACGGAAATTTTACAGAAGATTTTGACCCGTTCCGTTCGGGCGCCAACCAGCAATATGTTGAAGGAAATGCTTGGCAGCTGAGTTATTTTGTGCCTCAGGACATTCCAGCCTTAATTGATATATTAGGAGAAAAAGCATTTGTCGAACGATTGGACTGGGGATTCACAGCCAGCGAGCCATGGCGATACAATGCTCCCAACGACCAATATTGGGATTACCCTGTTGTTCAGGGAAATCAACAATCGATGCACTTTGCGTTCCTGTTTAATTGGGCTAATCATCCCTGGTTAACCCAGCGTTGGAGTCGTTCGATTATCGACAAATATTACGGTTACGGAATAGCTAATGCGTATTTGGGCGACGAGGATCAGGGTCAGATGAGCGCTTGGTTAGTTATGGCTTCATTAGGACTTTTTCAGACGGATGGCGGATGCAATACAACCCCGATCTATGAAATTGCAAGTCCGCTCTATGAAAAAGTGGTGATCGACTTGGGAAAAAGATATGGAAGAGGCGAAAAATTTACAATCACGGCGAATGGTGCATCCAGAAAGAATAAATATGTGCAGCACGCGACCTTAAACGGAAAAGAACTCAAGACTTTTTGGTTTCCGGCGTCCGAATTATTGAAAGGGGGCGAATTAGTACTCCAGATGGGCGATCAGCCCAATAAAGCGTGGGGAATAGGAAATCCGCCGATTACAAGAGGAGATGCGGCTGCAATCATTGTTAAAGAATTTGGCTTTACAGGTAGTAGATCAATTTCTGTCAATGATGTAAAAACTTCTCACAAACACTATGCAAATATCATGGAATGTATTTCCAGAAATATTTTTGGCGAGCCGTCAATAGAAAACTACAACTTCCGTCCTGATGACATACTCACTCAATACGAATTGGCGAAACTTTCGGTTTACCTGTATGCGGCATTGTTGTGCGTTGAGGACGAGAATATAGCGCCGGGAGGAAGAAGAGAAATTCCCAACATGGAGAATCTATCGCCCGAAAAGAAATGGTATGTCTATTGCGCAGCAGAAAACGGGTTTATTGATTTTCGGGAATTTAATCCCGGTTCTGCTGTCAGAAAAGCAGAGTTGCTTAAATGTTTAAAAGCCATAAAAACAAAGGCAGCCGTTTCAGGAACCGATTACGAAAGTTATGCCGCTACAAAACTCGCCAATTTTCGAAGTTTTCCTGCGCGGGATATTCCTGCAGCCGGTGCGATTGATGTATTCAAAATCAACACCAACGACAGAGGAATCCGGCTATTCTCATCAACACTTCAAGGGCTTGTTAACCGCGATACGATCCGTTTGTTTATAAATCCGGGAAATTACGACTGGATGCCGCAGTTCGCTATCGACAGAGGTTATTTTTCGGGCAGGGAAACCGCACTAACGGAAAACGATTGGGAAGCTTTGTTAACAAGGTATTCTTCATTTATCAAAAAGGCAATTGTTTGGGATACGATTAATAATTTTTCAATCAATTTCTGCGTAAATATTGCCGCTGTGGAAGACAGAGTGCTTTTGACTGAAAATATGGTCGCTGCTGCAAAAAAGATCATCCCAAAATTAGATGTATCCTATTTTTCCGGATATAAGATAAACAGTCAACTCGAAGCGCAACGATACAATTATGAGAACGAATTTCCGCATCTCCGCCGCGACGTAATAGGTTGGAATTATTACTCTTCTGCAATTGATTTTCTGAGGGATTATTCGATACAAATGAAAATGCCTACCATGTGGGTTCCCGGGAATAATTCGCCCGATTATAATGAAAAAACACTGATTGAAGCTAAAGACATACTGCATAAGTATCCTGCAGCAATTCCAATGTTGGGATTTGGTTATGCATCCGACAATATAAACGGAAAATCCGGTAATTATGGGCTTGATGAATTTCCGGCCGTCAAACTGCATGGCGAATACGGTAAATACACCGCTGTTTTCGATATCGTTGGAAATTTAAGTTTCCATTCTCCTCTTAAGATCGACCCCGAAAAAAAGAAATTCAACCAAACCGCTCCGGAACGGATTACTTACGACAGTAACAAAAAGTATGTAGCTGTCACGATGACGGAGAGCGGCGACAGCCCTGCCTATATTCAATATGGTATGAGTCAGTGGAGAGATAAAGAACGGGGAACCATTCCCTTCAGTATGTGTTACGGGCTATTGAATTATGATATTTATCCGCTCCTGACCGAATATTTTGTATCAACCCAGACACCGAAGGATTTTATGTTCGGCGCCATATCCGGACTCGGCTACAATTATCCGCTCATCGGATTCGGCAGTAAGGGAGTGATTGATGACGATGGAATCCTTTATATGGATCAGGAAATGATCATGAAGGATCATTACACCAAAGCGAATGATCTGAGTAAAAAACTCAATTTTAAGAGTCTTGGAGTTTATTCTTTTCCATCCAGCAAATGGAGTAAAGACAACTACCGGGATTTCGACAGGTGGGTAGCGCAATATATGCCGTTCATACAATCGTTTGTTGGAGATATGCACCGTCCCGAAAAATTGCTTCTATCCAAAGATGAACTGCATGCAGTTACGGCTTATGGACAAAATATTTTCCACTGTTCAACTTTTTGGTACATAGGACCGAGATTATCGGAAGAAGAACTCGTCGAATACTTGGCAAATGAAATAATCAAACATACGACATTTAAAGGTGAATTGTATCATTGCATGGCTTACAGCTGGCATTACGGGCCGCGCCGTATCAAAATGGCTATGGAAAAGATAATCAAAAAACATCCCGAATATGTCTTTGTTACATTCGATCAGCTTGATTTATTACAGGAGCAACGTAATAATAAATACTGAATATGAAAAAAATTGTTTTATTATTTTTTATTCTGTTTTATACAATTGTAGCTTTCTCTCAGAATACGGAGGTTTATACACAAATTTTACCGGCGCAGATACACATTTCCGCCAGCAGTTCTTTTCCGGGATTTCCTGCTACGGCAATCATCGACGGAAGCGGAATGGTTGGAGAAATGCATGCATCGGATAACTTGGGAAAAAATATGTGGATATCGGATATTTCTACACAAAAAGTGCGAGTCAACGAATTTACCCCCGAAGGTGTAGTCTGGTTAATGATTGAATTAGACAACAATGTAAACCATATAGACTTGATGCGAATATGGAATCATAATCAAAATCAGCATACCAATCGCGGGCTTCAAAAAGTCTATGTAACCTATTCGCCGGACGGAAAGACATGGAAACCGATTCGCAACGGGAATAATGATTATCATATCTTTCCAAAGTCAAATGGCAGAGCCTTAGAGCCTGCCGATTACCCAATCAATCTATCCGGCTTGAAGATTAAATATTTATGTATCACAGCCGACCTGAATATGGGGAATTATTACCACGACAACAATCCATTGACACTTCGGGAGGCTGACGACCTGAATCAGAATATCCATTTTTATGGGTTGAGTGAAATACGGTTTTACAGGAAAGAAAATAAGCCGGTGGCTTCATTGGATAAAATTACGGAAATGAATTTCGTTGCAGCTCAGGGTTATTTGAAAACGCAGGCAGGACCTTCCAGAGAATACGTGGTGTCGTTCAACGCGCCGCTTTATGCTGGAGGCGAATTACTTTTCACCTGCAACGGAAAGCGCTGGAAGGAAACGATAGCGCCTGATCTAACAGGCGTTTATTCCGTGAAAGGCTTGTTTCCTGCAGGATACATGGAAGAGAGCGCCAATATGACGGTTCGCCTGCTCAGCAAACAATCAACGGTGGAAAAAAATCTGACTGTACAAGGTGCAAGAAAATGGACGCTTTATTTTCTTCCGCATTCGCATCAGGATATCGGTTATACGCATCGGCAAAACGATGTCATGAAACTGCAATGGCGCAATTTAGAACGGGCGATCGAGTTGGCTGAACGAACAGCCGGATATCCTGAAGGATCGCAATTTAAATGGAACTCAGAGGCTACTTGGGCTGTAAAAGGCTATTTAGACGAATATAAGGGAACGGAAAAGGGGAAAAAACTGATTCAAGCCATTCAACGTGGAATTTTAGGCATTGATGCTCCCTTAGGCAGCATTTTAACAGGCATATCCAAACAGGAAGAGCTGATGCATATTTTTGATGACGCACATCTGATTTCTAAACAAGCCGGAGTAGAGATCAATACGGCAATGACAAGCGACGTGCCGGGGCAATCTTGGGGCTTTGTCACGGCGCTTGCCCAAAATGGAGTCAAATACTTTTCTCCGGCTCCTAATTATGTTCCGCAGATGGGCAAAACCGGTTGCGACCGGGCAGCTATTTTGCATGTTAAATGGGGAGATATGCCGTTTTATTGGCAATCGCAATCGGGAACAGATAAAGTATTGTATTGGCAATCGGGAAGGGGATATTCTTGGTTTCATGGCTGGCTTCTGGGAAAATTATCATCCGCAGGAATAGAGCCGTTATGGGGGTATTTGACTGAATTAGAGGAGAAAAATTATCCTTATGAAACAACCTATCTTCGCTATACTGTGAATGGAGACAATGGACCTCCGGATATGGAAATGCCAGATATTATTCGCGATTGGAATGAAAAATATGTTTATCCAAGATTTGTAATCGGAACGACCAAAGAATTATTTGAAGGTTTTGAGAAAAAATACGGCGATGTTCTGCCTGTTTTTTCGGGAGATATGACGCCCGTATGGGAAGACGGCGCTGCATCGACAGCCCGTGAATTAGTCGCTAACAGAACGAGCGCCGAACGATTGAATCAGGCTGAAATCCTCTGGAGTATGCTCAATCCTAAACCATTTCCTGTCAATGATTTTTTATCCGCTTGGAAAAACGTGGTACTCTTTTCCGAGCATACATGGGGCGCTTCAGGCAGTGTATCACAACCGGAATCTCAATTTACAAAAGACCTTTGGCAAGGAAAAAAGATGTATGCCGACAGCGCTGAGATGCAGTCGAAAAGGCTTTGGGACGAGGCGTTGGGACAATTCCGGACGACACGCGCAACCCAAAATTATATTCAGGTTATCAACACGAATCTATGGTCGAGAACCGATGTGGTTACGATCGAAGGCGACGTTGATTTGAAAGGCAAACTATTGGAATCTTCTTCCGGAGAGCTGACGCCTGTACAACAACTGCACGATGGGCGCCGGATTTTTTTGGCAAAAGAAATACCTCCTTTGTCGTCGGTAGTTTATAAAATAGTTGAAGATAAACGGAAAGCGGTTTTAAATCAATCTATGATTAGTTCCAATGGGCTTGACAATGGTATTGTGAGGTTGAAAATCGATTCGATGTCCGGAGTAATCTCATCCCTTTCTTCGGGATTGGATTCGTTTAATTATGCAGGAAAAGAAGGGTTGAACAACTATTTCTATTCGGGACGCATGAATTCATCTCTTCAAACCGTGGACAGGATTGACGAAATAAAGGTATTAGACGATGGCGAAGTGGCAGCGACTTTAAGAGTTGTATCTCCTGCGCCCGGCTGCAAGAGCTTGCAGCGCGACGTTACCATTTATAAAGGACTTGGAAGAGTGGATATTGTTAATACTTTGGATAAACTCAGTGTCACTCATAAAGAGAATATCCGTTTTGCTTTTCCGTTCAACATTGATATTGCAGAAGTTACGATGGATCTGGCGATGGGCGAGATGCATCCCGAAAGAGAACAACTGACAGGTTCAAACAAAAATTTTTACTCTATCCTGAATGGTCTGGCAGTAAATAATCTGAACCATGGCGTTTATTTGACAACCCTTGATGCTCCTTTGATCGAATTAGGCGAGATGACAGCCGAAGATTGGAAAAAGAAACAGCGCGGCGAAGGTTGGATGTCTTCAGCTATCATTTCTCCCACAATCTATTCCTGGGTGATGAATAATTCATGGGGTACTAATTACAAGGCTTCTCAAGATGGAGTGACATCGTTCCGGTATAGTATTGAAACGTTTGATCCTTATAACCTTGAATTAAAAAAGCAGGGAATAGCGCAAGCTCAAAAGTTGGTGTGCGTAATAACCGGCAAGGCCGATTCCGTTTTACCCCTATTCAGACTCAAGGGTACGGATCGTATCGCCATTTCAACGCTAAAGCTGTCTGATGATAATTCGGGTTACCTCCTGCGTCTTCAAAACATGTCCGGAAATTCGGTGCATACCTCTTTTGAATGGCAGGATTCAAAATCGCGCACGCTTTTCAGATGCGACAACACAGGACAAAAAATAGCGGATTTCGACGCTTCCTCTTTTTGGCTCAAACCGTTTGAATGTATTACATTAAAGTGGTAATTATAAATTATGTTTATGAATAAAGTTTATAATTTAAAAGTTTTTGCTATGCTTGCAGTAATGATCATTTCATGTCACTCAACTGCAAAAATCGACTCCGCACTGAAAAAGAGTATAGAATCAGATACGCGTTTACAGATTGTTAAGTTGAAAGCAGAAGCATTGATTCAATCCGGTCTTAACGCCGGAACGCATTATGCAGAAGTGTGGATACGTGATATGAATACATTTATCGAACCTGCATGTAAGGTTGGCGATAGAAAAATGATTCGTGAAGCGCTTCTTGTCTTTTTTAAATTTCAGGGTGAAGACGGAAACATTGTTGATGGTTTTATTCCAAGAGTGGATGATAAAGTAAGTTATGATTTCAGATATTCCGAATTAGCTCCGGAATATAAAGCACATAAAAACACAGTCGAGACCGACCAGGAATCGTCGTTAATTCAGGCAATTGCAAAATACATCAGGGTTACTGGCGACAAAACAATCCTGAATGAACTAATTGCCGGATTCACAGTGGAAAAACGGATAGATGATGCACTTCAATTTTTACTTAATAAACGTTTCAGCAAAGAGTATGGTCTTATATGGGGAGCTACTACAGCAGATTGGGGAGATGTTCAACCGGAACATATTTGGGGCGTTGTTTTAGACGAAAATTCTCACTTGTGCATTGATATCTACGATAATGCGATGTTTGCCATTGCAATCCATGAATACATCAACCTGATAGAGAATAAGAAAAGAAAGAAGTATTGGGAAAACATACATTTAAATATAGTTACAAATATTCGTAAGCATCTGTGGGATGAATCCCGACAAAAATTTATTCCTCATGTTTATCTGAATGGTTCGCCTTTCCCTGCAGATTTTGATGAGAATGCAATTTATTATCATGGTGGTACTGCTGTTGCTATTGAAACCGGCATATTGAGTAAAGATGAAATTCTTGCTTCCTACCGGCAGATGAAACATAATGTAAAAGAAGCAGGTGCTCAATCCATCGGCTTGACTGTTTATCCACCTTATCCCACCGGTTTTTTCAAGAATCCCAGCATGTATGCTTATGGATATCAAAATGGAGGAGATTGGACCTGGTTTGGCGCTCGAATGGTACAACAATTACTTGCATACGGTTTTTACAAGGAAGCCTATGAAGCGCTATCACCCATGCTCGACCGTGTGATTGAACACAACGGCTTTTACGAGTGGTGGACCCCAGATGGCAAACCTAAAGGTTCGGGAATGTTCCGTGGATCGGCAGGTGTTCTTTGGAAAGCAATAGAAATGATTAGTAATTTATAGAATAAAAAATGAAAGTGAGAACAAATATATGAAAAGTTATAAATTTTTTATTTGCATACTTTACATCCTGTTTTATGAAAACTTTGTTTTCTCTCAAAAAACAGAGATTTACACACAAATCCCAGCGGAATATATTCAAGTTACCGCCAGCAGTTCTTTTCCCAGATTTCCGGCAACCGCCATTATTGACGGAAGTGGCATGATAGGAGAAACGCATGAGTCGCAACGCCAGGGATTAAATATGTGGTTATCCGAAATTTCCACTCAAGCAGTAAGAGCAAATGAACACACTCCTGAGGGTGCGATTTGGTTAATGTTGGAATTGGATGACAAAATTGATCGCATTGACAATATCCGAATATGGAATCATAATCAAAACTTTTTTACCAATCGTGGACTAAAAAAAGTATATTTATGAATATCCAAGATTTGTTATTGGTACATCAAAAGAATTATTTGAAAATTTCGAAAAACAATATGGGGATTACCTCCCCGTATTTTCGGGTGATATGACTCCGGTCTGGGAAGATGGCGCTTCTTCAACAGCCCGTGAATCAGCTTTAAACAGAGCCAATGCCGAAAGGTTAAACCAAACTGAAATACTTTGGAGTATGATCAGACCAGGTACTTTTCCTAAGAACGATTTCTTAGATGCGTGGAAAAATGTTGTGCTGTTTTCCGAACATACATGGGGAGCTGCTTTCAGTGGGCCTCGGCCGGAAGCTCCATTTACTATTGAACTCTGGAATGGAAAGAAAATGTTTGCAGATAGTGCGGAAATACAATCAAAAAGATTTTTCAATGAATCGATAAGTAAATATCAGTTGACGGTAGAATCTAAAAAATATATTCAGGTTATTAATACAAATCTTTGGCATAGAACCGATGTGGTTACAATCGAAGAAAAAATTGATTTAAACGGTAAAATACTTGAATCTGAATCAGGGGAATTAATTCCGGTTCAAAGAGTAAATGATGATCGTTGGATTTTTATAGCTAAAGATGTACCTCCTCTTTCTTCAGCTGTTTATAAAATAATTACAGACAAAAGAAAAGGTGTTGTAAAAAATTCTATGATTCGTCCTAATGGATTAGATAATGGAGTTGTGAAATTGAAAATTAATACGAAAACCGGTGCTATCTCTTCCTTTTCAATCGGAATTGATACCTTTAATTATGCCGCGAAAGAAGGTTTAAATAGCTATTTATACTCTGGAAGAATATGACATGTATTGTAAACAAGACGGTACATTTAATAACTCCAAGGTGTTCAAGGGAGAATACGGCGTGACGCCAGAAGGAGCTTTCGTGCCGTTGCAAGAAGAGATCATAACGATAAAAGGAACGGTGGAAAAGACCTTTGAAGTGGAACCATTGCTAAGGGTTAAATGGATAGGTGAACCGGTTGTCAACGCCAATGGAACGGTAACAGTACAAGTGGAAATTACGCGCGGCACAAGCAATGCCTCTTACCAGCAAGCCTTGCAGGAAGTGTGGCTTTTCGTGAGCGAAACAGATTATGTTTTTAGCGGTAGCCACAGCACAACCCACTCTACCCGACTTTCCGGCGCAGCACAAGTGGGCGCGCTTGGCGCAACGCTGACCATCACTTCCGGACAACCCAGCGGGCCGGGCACAGGTAACACACAGAACTATTTCCCGAATTATTCGCGGAAATACTTCATCCGTGTTGGAGCGCGCACGAACATGACGATCTTGGGACAGAGCAATATATTCAATTATTCTACCATTAAGGAGATAACCTCTCAAGCAAGATAAGGAACTCACCGGCGAAGAGTTTAGCGCCTCACAGGTGCAGAGTTAAGAAACTCGCCGGTGTAGAGTACTGCATCTTCGCGGTCTCCCTATTATATTAGCGAAGGTCTCCCTTATATATAAGCGAGACTTTCGCTTTTGTATAAGCGAGGCTTTCGCTTATATAATAGCGACGGCTTCGCTTTTATATTAGCGAGACCACGAAGATGCAGTAGGTTTGACCTCTAAGATGCGGTAGGTTCGACCGGAGTCATACAGACACGCAAATCATAGTTTCAACTCCCCATTCACTTCCGTTCCTTCACCCGCTTTGGAATCGATTTGGATGTTGCCGCCGAATGAGGCGATGCGATTGCGAATATTCTGAAGTCCGGTTCCTTGCGTTTCCGCCGAAGGGTCGAAGCCGCAGCCGTCGTCCTGTACTGTGAAGGCAATGCGGTTGGGCTCCTGCATGATTTGCACCATTATTTGAGTAGCGTCGGAATATTTCAACGCATTGTTCACCAACTCATGGATGCTGCGGTAAATCATTACTTCGAGATTCGGATCCAAACGCGATTCGTCACCATAATAATTAAAGTTGATGATCGGATAATTACCGCAAAAATCGCTTAAAGCCGTTTTCAGTCCGAAGCGGCTGAGCGAATCCGGCATCAGGTGGTGCGCCACGCGCCGCATTTCCACGACCGAATTGTCGAGCAGTCCCAAAGCTTTATCGAAACGCTCGACATCGTTATATTCCAATTTAGCGCCCCTTTTCATTTCCAATAAACTCAACTTTGCACCGGTTAGCATACTTCCCAATCCGTCGTGGAGATCACGGGCGAGGCGTGAGCGTTCGCGGGTTTCTCCTTCGAGTACGGCTTGCGTGGCGACCAATTGCTTCTCCTGTTCAAGCTGTCTATTTTTGCTTTCTGCTAATTTTCTTTTCTGTAATGTCCATCGCCAAAGGAGGATGAAAGTTGCCAATGCCAGTAGTAATACAACTCCTCCTGCAATGCTCAGCCAGATAATCAATCCTTTTTCTTTTTCCAAGTCAGTGATTCTAAGTTCTTTTTTTTCGGTTTCGTATTTGACTTTCATTTCTTCTGATGAGCGCATAGCCCTTTCCTTTGCTATGGTTTTATCAAGTATATCCATTTCTTTCCAATATTTCATATATTCGCGAAAGTCGTGGTGTTGTGCAATGGCGAGTTCGGAAAGAATTGTGTAACATTGCTTTTGTTCTTCCGGAGTGTTATTTTCTATAGCAATCTTCAATGCTTCCTGTGCTTGCTTTTCCGACAGGGCAAAATTGCCTTTAAATGTTTCAAGTCTGCTGCGCATAAGCAGTACAAGACAATCAAGGCTATGCATTTTCTGGTTGACTTCTGCCATCAAGTTGATATACTTTTCAACTGTTTCTAAATCGGAATACATAAAAGCATCTTCACTTAAACGAAAATAAATAGTGCCCTTAAGATTAATGTTGTTTTGCTGTTCACAAATACGTAATGCTTCCAAATAATAGCTTTTTGCTTTTTCATATTGATACGCTGCCGAATATGCTTCAGCCAATTTTACTAAAGTATGTTCGTCATATCTAAAGGCCATGGCTTTCTTGCCGTACTCAATGGCTTTTTCAGTTTGATTAAGGTATTTATATATACTTGACATATACGTATAAATGTATCCAAGTCCATCCGAATCTTTTTCTTGCTCCATGTAGGGTAAAGCCTCCATGTAATATTGCATAGCTGTTTCGTACCATTCTTTATTCCTGTAAATTGTACCTCCAGTGACAGTTTGGGAAGCAATCCATTCGGCATTGTTTTCTTTTTTTGCCAATTCAAGCGCTTGCCGGTTGATCACAAGAGCAGAATCAAGGAATCCATGATTCTCGAGTATAGCTACATAAGCCAAAGCAAATACATGGCGGCCTTTGTTCCAGTCTAACTGTTCATTCAGGCGATTCATCTTCAGAAGATATTCTGTTGCCTTTTGAGGATTGTTAAACACATACATACGCCCAATTTTATAATACAGCTTCGCAAGGTTAGTATCTTGCTTGGCGGTCGCCGTTAGTCGCAGTAAACTGTCGAGTTTGGCATTACCGGTCGGTTGGGGAAGGGAATCTGTTGGCATCGTTGTTACAGCCGCCTGTTCCTTATTCGGCTGTTTATCTTCACTGCGATTAGAATTACATCCCGACGCCAGCAGCAGTCCGATGAGACAAAAAATGAGTAGTGAGTAGTGAGTAATGAGTAGTGAGCGTTGAGATTTGTTTTTTTCCATGATTGTGATCTTTATATATTAGTACATATTTCAATTTTCAATTCTCCATTCACTTCCGTTCCTTCGCCCGTTTTGGAATCGATTTGAATGCTGCCGCCGAATGAGGTGATGCGATTGCGAATATTCTGAAGTCCAATTCCTTTTGTTTCCGCCGAAGGGTCGAAGCCGCAGCCGTCGTCCTGAATGGTGAAGGCGATGCGGTTGGGTTCCTGCATGATTTGCACCATTATTTGAGTAGCGCCGGAATATTTCAACGCATTGTTCACCAATTCGTGGATGCTCCGGTAAATCATTACTTCGAGATTCGGATCTAAACGCGATTCGTCTCCGTAATAATTAAAGTTGATAATCGGATAATTACCGCAAAAATCGCTTAAAGCCGGTTTCAGTCCGAAGCGGCTGAGTGAATCGGGCATCAGGTGATGCGCCACGCGCCGCATTTCCTGTACCGAATCGTCGAGCAATCCCAAAGCTTTATCGAAACGCTCGACATCGTTATATTCCAATTTAGCGCCCCTTTTCATTTCCAATAAACTCAACTTTGCGCCGGTTAGCATACTTCCCAATCCGTCGTGCAAGTCGCGGGCGAGGCGGGCGCGTTCGCGGGTTTCTCCGTCGAGCAAGGCTTGTGTGGCAACCAATTGTTTTTCCTGTTCGAGTTGTCTATTTTTGCTTTCTGCTAATTTTCTTTTCTGTACCGTCCATCGCCAGAGGAGGATGAAAGTTGCCAAAGCCAGCAACAACACGGCGCCTCCGGCTATGCTTAGTCCCATCATTAATCGCTTTTCTTTTTCCAAAGCGGTGATTCTGAGTTCTTTCTTTTCGGTCTCATATTTAACTTCCATTTCCGAAAGCGACGACTGAAAATTTTTATTGGAATAGGCGCGATAGGCATTTAAAGTTTTTTCGGAGTATTCAATGCCTTTTTTGGGGTTTCCCATCCATATATTAGCTTGTGCAATATTATCATACAAGAAAGAATTTGTACTTACATCGGTAGAATCCGTCGCCAGCGCCAGAAAAGCCGTTTCTTCGGCGTCTTTGTATCTCTCCTGTTTCAGATAACAGGTCGAAAGTGTATGTAAAGCGCTTGCCACGTAAGCAGGAACGCCTGTTTGTTTGGCATATTCGACCGTCTTTCGGGCATATTCCATGGCTTTGCCGTAATCGGGAATCTTGAGCCATACATCGGTCAATTGCTGGTTGGCATACATTAAAAGATATACGGGAGCATCCATCAAGGCAGATAAAATCTTATCGGATTCTTCGCCGTATTTCAGCGCCTTGGGATAATCTTTTTTATTCTTAAAGACGCAGCATAAGCCTGTATATACTGTTGCAAGCTTGGTCGAATCGTTTTGTTCTTTGCAAAGTTTCTCTCCTTTCAGATAATAAACCTCTGCCTGTTGATAATTTGACATTCTCGTGTAAGTTGCCGCCAAATTGGTATATGCTGCTATTATTTCATCAGGTTCGTTAATTCTTTCGGCTATCTTCATTGCATTGAAATAATGATCCAAAGCTACATCATATTTCCCGTAAGTATCATTTATCACGCCCATACTTCTAAAAAGCCTTTGCTGCAAATAATCGGCTTTTTCTTTATCGTCAGCGCTGTTTGTATTCGCCTGTTTCAGAATATCAGACGATTGTTTGAAGTAATAGAGCGCCGAATCCAAATTGTTTGCATAATAATAGGTATTCCCGACATTGTAGTAAAATTCGGCAATCAGGTAGGGGTTATTCTTCTTTTCTCCAAAACGAACGCCCATCCACGCATATTCCAGCGATTTTTTTGTATCTGATTGTAAGTACGCATTCGTCAGTTTTTTATAAACAAAGAACAAATCGTTTTCGGATATATCCGGCTTATTTAAAAGCGCTTTCAACGAATCGAGAGTTTTCTCGCTGTATTGCGTCGCATACAGACCGGTGGAAACAAGAAATAAACCTGTTAAAATCCAATATTGAATTTTTATGTAAAAATATTTTTTGTTTTGAATAAAATAGTTCATATCTTTGGCAGTGAATTATTAAAAATACAAATTATGGCAAAAAAAGTTGATGACAGTGTTCGTACTCCTATGCCTACTTCGCCATCCCGCAAACCGCCGGTAGATACGAAGGCAAGTAAGGCAGTAAAGAAACCGGTCGTTGCAAGAAAAGCGCCGGTGAAGAAATGAATCTCGAAGAAAGAGGGTGGCAAAGTTCCACTCTCTTTTTTTTAATGGAACAGCGGTAAGATTTCTGTCGGTAAACCATTTTTCATACGGTGTACCCGGGTCGCCGCCATAATTAATACATATTTCAGTGTCGGCAGGTATATCCTTTATGGCATAAACCGTCATCATTTTATTTTCCGTGTCAATAAGATATGCTGCATTGTTATAGGTTGCGTGATTGTATAAAGAACCGAATCCTAAAGCTAAAGCGAATAACTTTTCTTCTTTGATAAACGAATAAATATAATCGCTGAGGTGTGAAGATTTAATTGTGTCGTAGTCGTCGGCAACGGTTACCAGCAGCGGACACAGTTCAATTGTTTCGCCTTTGGCAATCGTTTGCGTGCAGCATACGCCACGCCCTTTTCCTTTTATATCTTGAATATAGAGTTGTCTGAGCATAACCGGTTATTCGGGAAAATAAACCGGTGAGGCATTATCGGGATCACCGGTGTAGTTGATAACAATTTCTTCGTTACAATAAATCGCTTTAATCGCCCTGATGATGATTAATCGTTTTTGAAGATTCAGTTTATAACCGGCATTTGCCGGACAAAAATGGTTATATAACGAACTGTAACCTAACCCGAATGCTAAGGAGTTTTTTTCATCGGGCGTTAAAAAATAATAGCCGAACAGCGACGTGTGTTGCAAACAGGCTTTCTCGGAATTATCAAGCAATACGACGGGCGCTTCTTCGATAATATCACCCGGTTTAAATAGTTGTCCCGCAAATACGCCTCGTCCGTGCAAAGCGCTATTGCCAATGTAAATCCCCTGAGGTTGATACACTCTGCTTTTTGACTGCCAAAACCGTAACATGCCGAACATAATTTCATTCCTTAACAGTATCGTAGAAACGTTGCGTGCCACGTCTCTACTTTGTCTTCTTTCAATGCGTTTTATTTGCATTGCCGGTCGCTTTCAAGGCATTGTTGTCTTTAACTACCTTGTTGTTAACCTTTTCTGGGTCTTCGGTCGCTTTCAGCGCTTTGTTGTCTTTAACGGCGTTTTGTTGTTTTTGACCCTCTTCCAGCGCTTTAACTGCTTTGTTGTCTTTGACCACAATGTTGTCTTTGACTGCTTTGTTGTCCTTGACCACAATGTTGTCTTTAACCGCTTTGTTGTCTTTAACGACAATGTTGTTTTTGCCTGAAACCTGAGTTGTTGCCACAGGTTTTTTTGTTTCCTTCGTAACGGGAATTTCTTTTTGTGCCTTAATACCGCCGGCAATAAGCACGGTACTGATAAGTGCAATTAACTTTTTCATTTTCTTTAATTTTTAATTAATTAGTTTGTAATATATGTTTGTAAAACTTCTGCAAATATATTCATTCTTTTTTACCGTCAATACCCCCCAAAGAGGTTTTTTTTACCCTTCACCTGAAAATACCCTCTTTGGGGGGTAACACCCCTTGTTTTTTATACCGTATCTTTGTTCCGTCAAAACGAAATATTTTATTTCTTAAATATATAACAATTTAATATGATAACAAGAATTAAAGAAATTTTGACTGCCCCGAAAAAGGAATGGGCGGTTATTGCAGGCGAAAATGCGCCTCATGCTAAAGTGTTTATAGGGTACGTATTACCCTTGTCGTTAATACCCGCCATAGCCGCATTCATCGGTTACGGACTGTTGGGCTATTCTGTTTTGGGCGTGCACCTCCATTCAATGTCGTGGGGAATCCGTGAAGCGGTTCGTTTGTGGGTATCGATGGTAGGCGGAATCTATCTGACGGCGTATGTCATCAATTTCCTTGCTGATACATTCGGTGCAAAGAAAGACTTCGACCAGGCATTTTCATTGGTGGCTTATTCCTACACGCCGATGCTCGTTGCCGGTATCTTTTATATACTTCCGGCTCTGGCGCCACTGGCTTCATTGGCAGGATTATACGGCTTGTATATTCTCTATCTCGGAATGCAGCCGATGATGAAAGCTCCTGTAGAAAAAAACACCGGTTATTTCGTCGCAAGCCTTATTGCAACTTTTGTCGTAGCAATAGTTCTTGCAATTATATTGAGCGCTATTCTGGTAAGAAATTATTTTTAATGGCTGTGATGGCGCAATGGTCGGCTGCGGTGATGAATGCCGGATTTAGCGAAGTTGTGAAACAAACGGACGAACTTGGAAAGTCCCTTGAAAACGCTTCTAAAGAACTCGAAAAAGTATCATCAAATTTGGATTCGGTAAGTAAGGCGCTTCCCAACACAGTAAAATAAATTAAAAAGCGCTCATTGACATATTGGTTTACACGTAAAATAATAACTAAACGTAAAAATCAAAAAAATGACAACATTAAATTTACACACTCTTAGGAGATTTGCGGGAAACATTGCATTTCTCGCCCTCCTTCTCTTTACATCGCTGACGGCAAGAGGACAAGTAACGATAACGACCGCCTCTCTTCCCGCCGGCGCTGTAGGAGTACAATACCTGAATAACCTTGCGGCTACATCGAGCAACAGCTCGCCGAGTTTCACATGGACAATTGCAAGCGGCTCTTTGCCCGACGGTATTAAACTCATTACAAATGGTGGCGCCGGCATCATTGCCGGAACGCCGAGACAAGCGGGAACATTCACGTTCACCGTTCAAGTGGCGGACGGATCATTAAGCGCCTCCCAAACGCTTTCGCTTACCGTTAACAATACTAAAACTTACGATAATCTTATGGCGGCAGTACAGGGCGAAACCAGCGCAAACGCGAAATACATGGCATTTGCTGCGAAAGCAAGGCAAGAAGGTTATCATGAGGTCGCAAACCTGTTCACTGCTACTGCTTCGGCTGAAGCTATCCATGCGGCAAGCGAATGGGCGATGCTGGTAAAAATGGGCGCAACAGCGGCTGAAAAGCCCGTTGCAGCAACGCCGACAGTCGGAACGACCGCCGAGAACCTCCAAGCGGCAATAAACGGCGAAACCTACGAATATACGACAATGTATCTCGGCTTCGCTGCTGACGCCACTGCAGAAGGAAATGACGATGCGGCAAGTCTCTTTACTCGTACAGGCAGAGTCGAAAATATTCACGCGAACAACTATACGGACGCACTGCTTAACTTGTACGACGGGGCTTATTTGAACGCCACATTCTCAACGGTTTACCTCTGCCCTGTCTGCGGCGCAATATTCGATGTGACTACGCTGCCCGCTACGGGAAGATGTACGGTCTGCAATACGTCGTCCAGCCTCTTTGTACAATACAAAACGAGCCGGACATACGCCGACCTGATGGCAGCTGTGCAAGGCGAAACAAACGCCAATGCTCATTATCTGGCATTCGCCGCGAAAGCAAGGCAAGAAGGTTATCCTGAAATCGCTAACCTGTTCACCGCCACTGCTGCGGCTGAAGCTATTCATGCTGCAAGCGAATGGGCGCTGCTGGTAAAAATGGGCGCAACAGCGGCTGAAAAGCCGGTGGCAGATACGCCTATCGTCGGAACAACCGCCGAAAACCTCCAAGCGGCAATAAACGGCGAAACCTACGAATATACGGTAATGTATCTCGGCTTTGCGGCTGACGCCACTGCAGAAGGAAATGCCGATGCGGCAAGTCTCTTCAACCGAACAGGAAGAGTCGAGAACATTCACGCGAACAACTATCAAGACGCATTGGCCCACTTGACCGACGCGGCCTACTTGAATGCAGACTACGGGACAATCTATCTCTGCCCGGTCTGTGGCGCAATATTCGATGTAACTACGCTACCCGCTACGGGAAGATGTACGGTCTGCAATACGTCGTCCAGCCTCTTTGTACAATACAAAACGAGCCGGACATACGCCGACCTGATGGCTGCGGTGCAAGGCGAAACAAACGCCAATGCTCATTATCTGGCATTCGCGGCGAAAGCAAAAGCAGAAGGTTATCCTGAAATTGCGAACCTGTTCACCGCCACTGCTGCGGCTGAAGCTATTCATGCTGCAAGCGAATGGGCGCTGCTGGTAAAAATGGGCGCTACGGCGGCTGAAAAGCCCGTTGCAGATACGCCTATCGTCGGAACAACCGCCGAGAATCTCCAAGCGGCAATAAACGGCGAAACCTATGAATACCAGGTAATGTACCCCGGCTTCGCGGCTGATGCTACTACAGAAGGAAATGCCGATGCGGCAAGTCTCTTCAACCGAACAGGAAGAGTCGAGAACATTCACGCGAACAACTATAGGGACGCACTGGACAATCTGGGCAACCCGGCCTACTTGAGCGCTACATACTCGACGGTCTACCTCTGCCCTGTCTGCGGCGCAGTATTCGACGTGGTGACTTTACCTGCATCGGGAAGATGCTCAGTCTGCGGGACGCCGCAAAGTCTCTTTGTACAATACAAAACGAGTCAGACATTCGCCGGTCAAACCCAAACCTACGCCGATCTGATGGCGGCTGTACAGGGGGAAACAAATGCCAACGCGCATTATCTGGCTTTCGCCGCGAAAGCAAAAGCGGAAGGCTATCCTGAAATTGCAAACCTGTTCATAGCAACAGCGACAGCCGAAGCTATTCATGCTGCAAGCGAATGGGCGCTGCTGGTAAAAATGGGCGCAACGGCGGCTGAAAAACCGGTCGTACAGGACTTTACAATCGGAACGACCGCCGACAACCTCTTGGCGGCAATAAACGGCGAAACCTACGAATATCAGACAATGTACACCGGCTTTGCGGCTGAAGCCACTGCGGAAGGAAATGCCGAGGCAGCAAGCCTCTTTACGCGCACAGGCAGAGTCGAGAACATTCACGCGAATAACTATCAAGACGCATTGGCCCACTTGACCGACGCGGCCTACCTGAATGCAGACTACGGGACAATCTATCTCTGCCCGGTCTGTGGCGCAATATTCGATGTGACTACGCTGCCCGCTACGGGAAGCTGTACGGTCTGCAATACGTCGTCCAACCTCTTTGTACAATACAAAACGAGCCGGACATACGCTGACTTGATGGCTGCTGTGCAGGGCGAAACAAACGCGAACGCACATTATCTGGCTTTCGCGGCGAAAGCAAGGCAAGAAGGTTATCCTGAAATTGCTAATCTGTTTACGGCAACAGCGACAGCCGAAGCTATCCATGCGGCAAGCGAATGGGCGCTGCTGGTAAAAATGGGCGCAACGGATGCT
>Ga0209629_10000224_pt1 | contig 28930 bp, 22 predicted proteins | sample TergutCu122P5_FD_187286 | JGI IMG/M metagenome (GOLD analysis project Ga0209629, IMG submission 187286) | Cubitermes ugandensis P5 segment gut microbial communities from Kakamega Forest, Kenya - Cu122 P5 (SPAdes) (version 2) | ecosystem: Host-associated > Arthropoda: Insects > Digestive system...
CTTATGTAGATATATATATATATTATACCTACATTACTATCGCTTGTCAAGAGGTTTTACTAAATTTTTGGCTTTATTAAGCCGTTTCATGGTTGCCTTTGTGAGGCGTAGGTATAAAAAAGAGGGGAATCCAGGTTTTAAATAAGACGTATAACCTGTTCCAGTTGCAGGGAGATACGTATCTACCGGGGGGCCACCGCGCTGACCGAAACGGTCTGAAACGCCACGGCCGTAAAAGAAAGTGTCAACACAGCAAATAAAACAGAAAATAATTCCTTTTTCATAATACCGGACCTTCCTTCGTATAAGATATATTTTTGTACACTAACCGGAGGCGGTTCACACCGCCCCGGCCTGGCGCCGTTTCGCCGCGCCTCTCTCACACCACCTCCCGCAAATTGTTTTCTCGGTTGTAAGTTAACGCCCCCTCTCTTCTTAGGAACTGTCAAATTATATCAAATCAATCACAATCAGTCAAACAGTTTGGAGATCGACAGCCCCTCGTGTATGAGGCTGGCGGCGGAGGCCAGGAGCGGCGCGACGGAGATGGTCTTTATCTTTGGGGCGCGCTTTGCGTCGGGGAGGGGGATGGTGTCCGTCACCAGGACCTCGTCCAGCGCGGAGGCCCCGATCCTCTGGACCGCCCGGCCGGACAGCACGGCGTGCGTGGCGCAGGCGTAGACCTCCCGCGCGCCGTGCTTTTTCAGCGCCGCCGCTGCGCCGGTTATGGAGCCGGCCGTGTCGATGATGTCGTCCATCATGATGACCCTTTTGTCCTTTACGTCGCCGATGACATTCATCACCTCGGACACGTTGGGCTTGGTGCGGCGCTTCTCGACGATGGCCATGGGCGTGTCCAGGCCCTCGGCGAAGCGGCGGGTCCGGGCCACGCCGCCCAGATCCGGCGACGCCGTGACGATATCGTCAAAACTGCCGAATTTATCTTTGTAATAATTGATGAACATCTTCAAGCAGCTCAGATTGTCCACCGGGATATCAAAGAAGCCCTGGAGCTGCTCGCAGTGCAGGTCCACGGCCAGCATGCGGCTCGCGCCGGCGGCGGTGATCAGGTTCGCCACGAGCTTCGCGCTTATGGGGTCCCTAGCGCGCGCCTTCCTGTCCTGCCGCGCGTAACCGAAATACGGGATGATCGCGGTGATCCGGTCCGCGGAGGCGCGGCGGAGCGCGTCGATCATGATCAGCAGCTCCATTAAGTTCTCGTTGACGGGTTCACACGTCGGCTGAATGATGAACACATCCTGGCCGCGCACGGCCTGATTTATCCGCATGTTGATCTCGCCGTCGGAAAAGCGCGTGACCTCGGAATCCCCCAGCCCCGTCCCAAGCTCCCCGGCGATCCTCTTCGCGAGTTCCGGGTTGGCGTTGCACGCGAAGACCGTAAGCCTCACGCCGCTTTGATAGCCCATGTTGCATCCTCCTAAATATTTTGTCTTGTGTATCCAGATATGATATCGCCTGAGCGCCGCGGGGACCTGGCCCCCGGCGGCCCGTATTATACTTCCGGCCCGCCGCTCAGCTTTTTGCCCTTAATGAGCCGGTAGGCCGTCATGGCCGCCCCGAACAGGCACAGGACCATGGCCGCGTGATAGGCGAAGCGCATGCCGTAAATAAACACGTCGTCCCTGCCCTGCACATAGCCCCCGACCTTGTAGCCGATATCGCGGCTCATGCTGGCATAAAACACCGTTGTAAAGACCGTTATGCCGGATATGATGCCCAGATTGCGCGTCAGGGCGGTCAGGCTGCCCGCGACGCCCAGGCTCCCGCGCGGCACGGAGGACATCACCAGGGATGTGTTGGGGCTGTTGAACACGGCGTTGCCAAAGGACACGATCGCAATAAACAGGCACACGACCCATATCCTGGAACCCTGGTCCAGCAGGGAGATCAGAAACAGGCCGGCGCTGAGTATGCACAGCCCTATGAGCGTGAGCCGCCCGGAGCCCAGCTTGTCGGAGGCGTAGCCGCTTATGGGCGCGGTCACCATGGCCACCAGCGGGAACGCCATCATGACCCACCCGGCCGCGCCCGGCCCCAGTTTTAAAACATCCTGCAGATAAAACGGGTGTATGATCAGTATCGCGTTCGTGGAGGCGAAAGCCACAAAGGCGCAGAGCAGGCTCAGGGAGAACATCTTGTTTTTGAATATGCCAAAATCCAGAATCGGGCTGGCCGCGCGCCGCTCGACGATAACAAACGCGGCCAGAAACAGCGCGCCCGCGAGCAGCGTCGACAGCACCGGCAGGTTATATCCCTGCCCGATGCCCAGGTTCATCGCCAGGAATATTCCGGAGAACGCTATCATTTGCAGCAGCGCGCCGGCAAAATCGAACCGCGGGCGCGGCGCGGGACCGGCGGCGTCGGCGGGGCCCGCGTCTGGCCCGCGCTCCCCCGGCAGGAATTTTACGGACATAAAAAACGCCATAACGCCAAACGGGACGTTTATAAGAAAGATAAAATGCCAGCTAAAATGCGAGACGATCAGGCCGCCCAGCGGGGTCCCCAGCGCGGCCCCCACCGCCACGGACATGCCCAGTATGCCCATCGCCCGCCCGCGCTCCGTCGGCGGGAAATAGAGCGTGGCGAGGGCCTGGTTTATGCTCTGCGCGGCCGCCCCGCCCAGCGCCTGCAGCGCCCGGGCGAGTATCAGCATGGGCAGCGAGACGGACGTCCCGCAAAGCAGCGAACCCAGCGTAAACAGGCCGACGCCGAAGATAAACAGCGCCTTCTTGCCGGCGACGCCGTCGCCCAGCTTGCCGAATATCAGGATCACGGCCACCACGACTATGATATACACCGTGGCCACCCACTGTATGTCCCTCATGCTGCACGAGAGGCTCCTGCACATGACCGGCATGGCCACATTCACGATGTTCGCGTCCAGTACCGCCATAAACGGCACCAGGGCGAGTATAAAAAGGTACAGCCAGCGCCGCCCGACCGGCGCGTAATCCACTGCCGCCAGATCCATTGCAGCCCCCCAATACAAGATTCACGCGTTTGCGCATCGATAATCATACACCGCATTATATGATTCATCGCGAAAAATGTCAAGGAGCCGGCCGGAAAGCTGGCCGCAACACCCGTGGCGGCAGCATTTGAAATCCTATTAAAAATGTGGTAGACTTGAAAGGGTTGCATACAGTCAAGGCTGATACTGTTTCTTTTTTATCATTGACATAAATCAGCCATACCAATTTCAGCTTCACACATTCCCATGTTCGGTCAGAACGTTCAGCGCCCTCTGGCGCTTCACTTCCCTCCATGGCAATGGTTCAGCTTGGAATTGGTATTACATCCGGAATGCGCGCAGACACAGCGAAATCCTTTTGTTTATCTGCGCGCGCCAATGGAGGATAGCTGATTTATGTCAACCTTTATCAAGAAACAGTATGAATTATTTGCGCCGCCGCGCCGTCGGCGGAAGGGAGGCCGCCATGAGCGGAAAAGAACGGCCGCTGGCCGCCCCGGAAAGCGGCGCCGTCTCCGTACAGGGCATGCTGCCGTATCTGGACGGCGCGGTCAGGGCGGAAAACATACACGTTTACGGATCATTGGAATCGACCAATAAAACCGCCGCGGAGCTGGCCGCGGCCGGCTGCCCGGACGGAACCGTGGTCATAGCGGACTCTCAGACGGCGGGCAGGGGCAGATACGGCAGGTCGTTTTATTCCCCCGCCGGCGACGGGCTGTACATGACCGTGGTCTTGCGCCCGCCTGAAATCGCCGCGCTTTCCGCCGCGATGATCACGGCGGCCTCGGCGGTGCTGGTCTGCCGGGCCATAGAGGCGGTCATGGGGGAGGATTCGGACATCAAGGCCAAAATCAAATGGGTAAACGATATCGTTATAGACGGTAAAAAGGTCTGCGGGATACTGACCGAGGCGGTCACGGATTTTAAGAGCGGGAACATCAGGTGGGCCGCGGTGGGCATAGGCGTCAACGTATACGCCGGCGGTTTCCCGGCGGAACTTGAAAAGACCGCCGCCGCCCTGTACGGTGACAGGCGGCGCCCCGCCGCGCGCAGTTGGCTCGCCGCCGAAATCGTCAACCGCTTTTTGCCTACGGACAACCGGTTTAAAGCGGAGAACTTTATCGGCGAATACAGGGCCAGGATGGCGCTGCTGGGCAGGGAGATAAAGGTTTATCAGCAGGGCCGCGCTTTTGACGCCGTGGCGGTGGGCGTAGACGACGCCTGCCGCCTGATAATAATGAAACGGGACGGCGGGACGGCGGCCCTGTCCTCCGGCGAGGTATCGGTAAGGCTGAATCGGCCTGGGTGTTCATATGAAGCGGACGAAAACCGGAGCCAGTAATCTCAAAAATATGATCCTGTCCGCGACGTTCGCGGCTCTGAGTGCCGTCTTGTCCCAGATTTCAATCCCGGTAGGGGCGGTCCCGATCAATTTCACACACATCTCGGTCTTTGCCGCCGCCGGGCTGATCGGGCCGGGATATGGCGCGCTGAGCCAGGTCATATTCGTGCTGCTCGGCGCCGCCGGACTGCCGGTTTTCTCGGGCTTCCACGGAGGGGCCGGGGCGATTTTCGGGCCTACGGGCGGGTTCATCATCGGGTACATCCCATGCGCGTTTTTAACGGGATTTCTGGTCGGCATATTTAAGGGACAGAGGAAAAACACCGCCGGGTTTGCGGTTTTATTGGTGCTTGCCATGTATGCCGGTTGGTTTGCCACATATTTATGCGGCATATCATGGTTCATGCTGGTTACAGGGACAGGTTTGGCGGCCGCGCTGGCCGCTTGCCTCACGCCTTTTATAGCGGGCGATGTGCTCAAGGTCATTGTGTGCGTCTTTCTGATCGCGCGATTGGGCCCGATTCTTGAGGGCGCCTGATTTTAACGGATTGGTTTTGGCAAACCAGCACAAATTGTTGAATGCTTTTTTTACTTGTTTTATAATAGATTCATTTTTGGTATAAATTTGTAATTATATGTTTGACATTATGACGAAAATGTAATACTATAAGTGTGCATTGTGAACATACGGCGGCTGATACTGTTTCTTTTTTATCATTGACATAAATCAGCGTACATCCGGAATGCGCGCAGATACAGCGAAATCCTTTTGTTCGCAGGTCTGCGCGCGCCAATGGAGGATAGTTGATTTATGTCTACCTTCATCAAGAAACAGTATGACGCCGCCTGCGCTCAGTGTTTAAGCTGTGTTTTGTATATGGGAGGCTCTTTGATGGGTTTGACAAGTTTGGCGGATATCATGAACATAATCAATTCAACGCACGGGGATCCGCACCAGGTGCTCGGCCTGCACCGCGTTGAATTGGCCAGGCAGGCGGGAAAGCGCGAAAAAGGCTGTGATATCCGCAATATAAAGACCGAGAGCGCGTTGGTTATGCGGGCCTTTATCCCGTACGCACGCCGCGTTTTTTTGCTAGACCCCGGGGACCCGGATTTTGAGCGGGAGCTGGACAGGGTGCACGCCGACGGCTTTTTTGAGGCGCGGATAGACGGCCGCGCGGAATGGTTCATGTATGAGCTCAGGGTCGAGTATGACAGCGGGAACACTTGGACATTTTATGACCCCTATGAGTTCATGCCGGTGTTGACCGATTTTGACCTGTTCCTCTTCGGCCAGAGCACCCATTACGAGCTCTATGAAAAGCTGGGCTCGCATTTTATCACCCATCAGGGCGTTGAGGGCGCGCATTTCGCGGTATGGGCGCCCAACGCGCGGCGCGTCAGCGTCATCGGCAGTTTTAACGGCTGGGACGGCAGGCGGCACCAGATGCGCCTGATAAAAAACTCCGGCATCTGGGAGATATTTATCCCCGGGCTGTGTGAAAACGACGGGTATAAATTTGAGATAAAGACGTTTAACGGCGGCATACTGCAAAAATCGGACCCGTACGCCAATTTCATGGAATTGCGGCCCAGCACCTCCTCGCTGCTTGTGGACCTCAACAAATTCACATGGTCCGACGGGGCGTGGATTGAACGCAGGGCAGACGCCGGCGCGAAATCCCCGCTGGATTTGCCCATGAACATCTATGAGGTCCACCCGGGCTCCTGGGCGCGCAAAGGCGACGAGCAGAGATTTTTGAGCTATACGGAGCTCTCGGATGAGCTGATCCCGTATGTCGTGGACATGGGCTACACGCATATCGAGCTGGCCGGCATCTGCGAGCACCCCTACGACGGCTCATGGGGGTACCAGGTAACCGGTTACTTCGCCCCCACCAGCAGATACGGCAACCCGAGGGAGTTCATGCATTTTGTCGATAAATGCCATGAAAACGGCATAGGCGTCATACTGGACTGGGTCCCGGCACATTTCCCAAAGGACGCCCACGGCCTCGCCCGTTTTGACGGCACGGCCCTCTATGAGCATGAGAACCCCCTTCAGGGCGAGCATCCGGAATGGGGCACGCTCATATTCAATTACGGCCGCAAGGAGGTCAAAAACTTCCTGATAGCCAGCGCGCTCCTGTGGTTTGAAAAATTCCACGTGGACGGGCTGCGGGTGGACGCCGTGGCCAGCATGCTCTATCTCAATTACGGCAAGACCCCCGGCTCGTGGATACCGAATATTTACGGCTCCAATCAGAACATCGAGGCCGTGGAGTTCATAAAGCACCTGAATTCGATTATACTGGGCAGGATGCCGGGCGCCCTCATGATCGCGGAGGAGTCCACGTCCTGGGCGGGCGTGTCCCGCCCTCCGGAGTCCGGCGGCCTGGGTTTCAACATGAAATGGAACATGGGCTGGATGAACGACTTTTTGAAATACGTCAAGACGGATCCATTGTTCAGAAAGGGCCTGCACACAAACCTGACCTTTGCCATGATGTACGCCTATTCCGAGAATTTTGTGCTCGTGCTGTCTCACGACGAGGTCGTCCACATGAAGGGCTCCCTCATCGGCAAGATGCCCGGGGATCTCTGGCAGAAATTCGCGAATCTGCGCGTGGCGCTGGGCTTCATGTACGGCCATCCGGGCAAGAAGCTGCTGTTTATGGGCGGGGAGATCGGCCAGTTTGACGAATGGAGCGAGGCGCGCTCCATAGAGTGGTTCCTGCTTGAATATGAGCACCACAAGGCGCTGCAGTTATATGTGAGGGAGCTCAATAACTTCTATAAGGCCGACGAGCCGCTGTGGTACAAGGATTTTCAGCCGGGCGGCTTTGAGTGGATACAGTGCAACGACGCAGCCTCCAGCATCGTCTCGTTTTACCGCATCGGGGTATGGCCGGACATAACCGTCTTCGTTTGCAATTTCACCCCGGTCACGCGCGAGGATTACCGCGCGGGCGTGCCGATAGAATGCGATTACAGGGAGGTCCTGAACAGCGACGAAAAGCGCTTCTTCGGGAGCGGCGTGGTCAATCTGGAGCCGATAAGGGCGCAGGCCGTACCCTGGGACGGGCGGCCGTTCTCGATACAGATGCGTTTGCCGCCGCTGGGCGTCGCGGTATTTAAGCCCGTTCAGCGCGCGATATCGCAACATCAGTAATTTTATTGATATATAAGCGCAGAATAACATAAAATGATTTAATAATGATTTAATATCGCAATATATGTCAATTATATTTATATAAATTGTATTTTGCTCACGCTAAGATCAACCAAAATAAAATATATATGCAAGGGTGAGGATATGTTATCTAGTCAAATCTTACAAAACACCATCGACGGCCTTAAGAACATCACCCGCCGGGATATAAGCATCGCCGAGCGGGATGGCAAAGTGGCCGCCAGCACGGAGGTTTCCATGCTCAATTCCCAGATTGACGATATGGAAATGTTTATTTCCTCCCAGGCGGAAAACCAGCTCATTCAGGGATATCAGTACTTCAAGGTATTTGACGGGCTTGTAGCGGAGTATGTCGTCATGATCAAGGGCGAGGACGAGGAGACGTATCGTATCGGCAAGATCGCCGCTTTTCAGATACAAAGCCTCCTGATAGCCTACAGGGAGCGTTATGACAAGGACAATTTTATCAAGAATCTGCTGCTCGACAATCTGCTGCTGGTTGACATCTACGGGCGCGCCAAAAAGCTCCACATCGAGAACAACGTGCCGAGAATCGTCTTCCTGGTCGAGACCGATGTCGACAACGACGCCGCCATGATCGAGATCATCCGCAGCATCTTCCCGGCCAAATCCAGGGACTTCGTGACCGCCATCGACGAAAGGAGTATCATACTCGTAAAAGAGACGGCGGACGTCCTGTCCGGGCATGAGAAGAGGGATCCCGCCGAGCAGAAGGAGTTAAACCGCCAGGCGTTTGAGAGCACGGCCAATACCATACACGATACGCTGACGGCGGAGGCCATGTGCCATGTGACCGTGGGCATAGGCGGCTCCGTAAACGATCTTAAAAACGTCTCCGGTTCATTCAAAGAGGCGCGCATGGCGCTGGAGGTCGGCAAGATTTTCTATCCCGAGCGGGCCGTCGTCAATTATGAGCAGTTGGGCATCGGCCGCCTGATCTATCATCTGCCGCCCAACCTCTGCAAGATGTTCGTCAGCGAGATCCTGCACGATATCCCCATCGAGCTGTTTGACGAGGAGATGTTCACCACGGTGACCAAGTTCTTTGAAAACAGCCTCAACGTATCCGAGACGTCGCGCCAGCTTTATATCCACAGGAATACGCTGGTTTACCGGCTGGATAAGCTCCAGCGCATGTCCGGGCTGGACCTGCGCAACTTCGAGGACGCTATAACCTTTAAAATCGCGCTGATGGTGAGCAAATACATGTCCTATAAAGAAAATTACGGTTTTTAATGCGATAAAGCAAACCGGACGGCTGTCAGGGCGGTCCGGTTTATTTTTGTTTGGCGCGGCTTCTCGTAAGGTTTAAGGAAATTAGCAGGTTTTGACGCGACGAAACCGCATTAAAAAGCAAATATCGACGCGGTAATGTATCGCCCCATGCAAAACGGCAAAACTGCGGAATAAGGCGGTCCGGTTCGCCGGGTTCGCGGTTTAGCGGCTGTTTTTGTCCCTCAAACGCGCGTAATCGTACCCGCTCGCGCTGAGCATGGCCTGCGCCGGCAGATACGCCGACCACATTATGAAGAAGATGAGGTCTTGGCGCTCATTGAATATGGGGATGCGGATATTGTACAGGGCGACATTTATATCGCATATGGCGAATAAGACCATGCCCAGCAAAGTCAGATAATTGTTGGGGAAAGGATATTTGCCACCCGCGAACGCCCCGACGACGGATGTCAGGCTGAAGCCGAAGCTGACGGCGTAGACGGCGGAAACGGCCGTCTCCGCGGGGGCGATCGCGAGGAGCAGCGGAAAAAGGGGGACCCACGCTGCCAGCAGCGCGGCCGCCCGGGCGCGGCCGCCGTAACGCGCGGTATATGTGCATTGCACCAGGCAGAACAATAATACGCCGGGGATCCTCCAGTTTGTTATGAGCAAACAAAAATCCGCGCAGGCCGTCAGCGTGAGGGCCAGGCGCAAAAACAGCGCGTCGCGCGCGCAATAAACGCGCCTGCCGTAAGCGAACGGGGCAAGCGCGCAGATCAGAATAAAGGCGAACTTTAACGTATTGGCGTTCATTTGATTTAGTCATTAACGAGATTCAGCAAAGCCGAGCTTTCGTATTCCGCGGGGGCGGACGAGCTGTCCGCCCGCTGAATTAAAAGCGTCCCATAATTACAGCTTTGCGGGCACGCGGTCAACCATTCCGTCCGCCTTTCAGGCGGTGCCAAGTCTTCCGGCTTTAGCCGGTTGTAGTGTAATCGAGCAATAGAAATATGCCGGTAATCTACCGCGATTCCTCATACCGCCTCAGGAGCTTCATAAACAGCTCCGGCACTTTCGCCAGGTTCTCCGGCGTCTCGACAAACGACAGCCTGAACTGCGTATCGCCGGGGTTTTTGGCGTAGGCCTTGGCGTCGTGGAAGCCCTGCATAGGCGCCGTGAGCAGCGTCGTCTCCACGCCGTCTATACAGGCCGACCCTTCCTGGGCACAATAGAGCGCGAAAGCGCCGGAATCAAAGCCGGGCTTGACTATGTCCCTCACATCCACGACGATATATATGGCCGCGTCCGGGTTTGAGACGATGAGGCGCGGCTCTTCCTTTTTAAAGCCGTCGTACATGGCGAGGATCAGTTTTTTATAATAGCCGCTGATATCCGCGCACCATTCTTTAATTTGCTCGGCGCTCTCATGCGCCAGCGCGCCGAAGATGTACTGGCCTATGGCGTTAGGGCACAGATTGGCCGTGTTTTCCGCCACGGAGCGCTCGAAGAATTCGGCGTTGTCCGTCACCAGCGCGCCGATCCGCAGCCCGCAGGCGTTCCATACCTTTGAGGCCGTCTCAACGCTGATCCTTCTGCCCTCGATGCCCGGCACGTCCGCGTCCGCAATGCCCCAGATGCTGACGAGCTCACCGTTGTCGGCGTAGAACAGCTCGCGGTAAGCTTCGTCGCTGATAAACCACAGGTTGTATTTTACGCATAGCCCGGCCAGGCCCAAGAGCGCCTCGCGCTCATAAAGCTGGCCCGTCGGGTTGTCATAGGGTATGACAAGCAGGGCGGACGGCCTGTGCCTTTTTATGGTCTCCTCGATCTTATCCAGCGGCGGTAGCTCAAAAACGCCGTCATCGCGCAGGCGGCGCTGAACGGTTACGGTGGGGCGGCCGGTCCGCTCCGCGAAGGATATATAATTGGTATACGCCGGATCGATCAGCAGCAGCGGGCTTTCGCCGGACCCCGCGGGCCCGCACACGCCCAGCACCAACAGCTCCATGGCGGCCGAGGCGCCGTCCGTGACCTGAACATACAGGCCGGCGGTGTCAAAGCCCTCGCACCTGAGTATATTTTTAAACGCTTCCTGGCACTCCACCTCGCCCGCGGTCGCCGTATAGCGCACGACGCCTTTTTCAAAGGGGCTGCCGGGCGCGCCCAGGGAGAACATCCGCTTTTGCATCGCGGGGTTTGCCGGCAGCGAGACGTTGCCGATGGAGACGTTTATCACCGACGCCGGCTTATTGGGCCGCTCCTCATATCTCATCTGGGCCAGCCTGATGTCGGAGGGCACCCTGGACATAAAATGCGCTGATAATATGGGCTTGCTCATAAATATTGTCACCCGTCGTCACTTTTTTAATTTTTTAATTGCCTGAGCCGGCCGAGTAACTCAAAATCGCGCTCAGGGTGGCGAAGTCAAAGATGTCCACTTCATTGTAGTCCGCGTTCCATATCACGAGGTAATCAAAGGCTTCCGCCACAAACCTCGCCGGCAGCATGGTGCGCCCGTTTATTATGACCGGCGCGGCGTCGAGCGTTGAAGCCGCTCCGTTCGCGTCGGCCCGCGCGGAGCCTATGGTCAGTTTTACGGTCTTATCATCCTTTGTCAGGCTCACCGTCTTCGCCGCGGGGTCCCAATCCACCGCCGCGCCGAGCGCCTCGCCGAGGGCCCTTACGGGGACCAGCACGCGCCCGTTCAGTATGACCGGCCCCTGATCCGGAAAATTGACCTCCCCGCCGTTCACGGTGACATACAGGCTGGTGGCGGACGCCGCTCCGGCGGCGACGGGGATCTCAGGCGGCGAAGAATCCGGGACGCCCTCAAGCGGCGGCGGCGAATACGGCTTTGTGAGCTGCGCGGGCAGTTCCGAGGCGCCGGATATCCCCGCCATATCGGTCACCTTTTTGTAATACGCCGTGTCCGCAGCGCTGTCCCATCTGTCAAACTGGTACCCGAAGGTCTGCATGATCAGGTCCGCCGGGACGTATGCCGTCTCGTTAACTAATATTATGCCTTGATCCAACGGAATATACTGCGCGATGAAGCCCTGTTTGGAGGTGTTGAAATACTGCACCAGCGCGCAGACCTTGCCGGGCGAGCTCACCGGGCCGCCCGTATTCCTGTCGGTAATATTGTTGTCCGCGAGGAATTGCGGGAACGTATAATCGGGCCCGCCGAAAACCTTGGGGAAGAGGTCCGTGTCGTTGACTATCGTCAGGCCCGCCGCGTCCGTCCTGAACATCACGTATTTAAAGGCCGGGATCCAATCGTAATTCAACGTGTCGTCCTTATCCAGGCTCAGCGTCCCCGTCTTCTCGATAAAACTCGAACTGCCGGGGCTGGGCAGCGGTATGTATATCTGATTCCCGCTGATGAACGCGTCATAGGGGAGTTCCACGGCCTGGTCCCCGACCGCGACGCCGGGCCTTGAACCCTGCGCGCCGGCAAGGGATGTCGGTGTTTGCTGGGCCTGCTGATCCTGATCAACCGGAGCCGCGGACGCGTTGAACGCGCCGGGCGCAAACAGCATTGAGGCGGCGGCCGCGAGAGCGGCGAGGGGCTTGAGCGTTGACGAAAGACGCATGACATTTCCTCCTGACGTGTGTGTTTTCCGACGCATAATTTTCCGACGCATGAGATCGTTGTCTAAAGATTATCACTTATTGTCCGAAAAAGCAATAGCCAGCCAAAATTTGTCGCGCATGTCCAAAATGATAAAAAACGCGGCCAAAACCGAAAACGCCCCGTCATTTTTTACCCCGCGGCAAAACGCCGCGGTATAACAACAAAAACCTTCACATTCTTCACAGCAAATAAACGGCGCGATTCGATGTGAATGTCAAAAAAACAACATTTTTGATTCAAAAATTTCCTATTGATATTTTGCGTGTTCTGAATTATAATAATTACATCCTGGAATGCTCGACAACCTATTATTTTGAACCTACAGTTGAAATAAGGGTTTCCAATAGCGGTCCGTACGTCAGGCCTCAAGCTAATTCCCTTTGGGCAGTGGAAGGCGGAAAGCCCGCTGCGGTTACCCACCTAGCCTTGGCTAGGTGTCAAAATATAGGAACGGCATTTTGGGTTAAAATTACAAAAGATAAGCTTGCCTCGGCGTTTTCCGGGGCAAGTTTTCTTTTTGGTTTATCGGTTTTAGTTTTAAATTACTCCTTGTCAAACAGATAGATCGTATTGGAGGCACGGTCATACGCGGCGTCCTGCGTCCGAAACGCCATATGCAGCAATACAAAGCTGAGCGGGATATAGGTCCTGCCGCCCACGATACGCGCCTTGGCGCCCATATCCCAGGCGTTTTTGGTCCAATCGTCCAGTCCCACGGCCGAATTGTCGGCGGCGAATATGAAATGCGCGCCGTTTATCGGCACGTCCACGGTCCTGTCGCCGCCGTTCCAGACGGCCTCGGTGCCCAGCGCCTTCGCCACGGCCGCGAGCTGCACCATCAGCTCCCCGCTCCCGGCGTCGATGAAATTCCTCGGGCTGTCGGGGCCCGGGTCCGCGGGGACGCCGTCGATGGTCAGCTTGGTGTCCGCGTCAAAGGTTGTGAGCATGTCCAGCGTGATCTTCTCAAAGGGCGAGGCGGGCGCGGACTCCGGTATCACGTACATACGCTCCGCCACCGAGAGCGGCGGCGCGCCGTGCGCCTGCACCGACGACCAGACTATGACCGCCGTCCCGTCCGTGAGCGCGCCGATGTCATAGCGCGCGTCCGTATTGATGACGGCGGTGTTGGCGTCCGCGGAAAAACGGGTATCGTCGGGGTTATTGAGACCGGCGGCGTTGAGGTCGGAAAAGACCACGGACGAGCCGTCACCGGCCGCGCCGCGCCGGAAAATGACAAAACGCCCCACGGGAACGGTATTTTCGGCGATGCCGGTCAGCACATACGCGGCGGAAAAGGCGCACGGAACCAGCGCGCCGTTCTCGGGCTTCACCAGCATATCCACATATGAGCCCAGGGCGATGCCCGCCAGGTTGGACGCGTTAAAGTCCTTGTTGTCAAAGAATTTGGCGCCGTATGTGTTCACGGCGGACACGCCCTGGCCGTTTTCCACCGTGAGCGCGGTGCCGTCGAAGCCGGTGACTTTGCCGTAGAGATTGGAATAGCCGGACATATCCACATAGCCCGGCTTGGCCGCGGCCGTATCGGAACCGGCGGCGCATACGGGCGCGCCGGCGAGCGCGGCGGCTATAACGGCGGCCAGCAGTGTTTTGTGCAGCCTCATATCATCCACTCCTGAAAAACATAGATTTACGTTATTATTTCACAGGAGTGCCAAAAATAACCGTCATCTTTTTATCATTTCGCCCGCGGTTATGTCCGGATGATGATAGCGCCCGCGGCCCTGCGTCTTATTTTTATAGTTCAGCGCCCGCCTGGGGCACCATTGTATGCAGGCCATGCACTGCTCGCAGGCGTGAAGGAATCGGGGCCTGCCGCCTCCCATCCGGATGTTGGCGGCGGGGCAGACCCGCGCGCAGAGGCCGCAGCCGTCGCAATCGCCGGATACGTTGTAATGCCTGTCCTTTCCGGCAAACGTGCATGTGAACAGCTTGTAATAGATGTCGATCAGAAAGCTGCCCCTGGGCGGCCTGTTGACCGCCATGCCCGCGACGTCCGCGGTCACATAGCGTATCGCTTCCCCGGCGGCGCGCGCCTTTTCCGCGGCGTCGGCGGCCATGGGGTACAGGCAGACGTAATTGCCCGCCATCCTGACGAAATTGTTGTAGCGCAAAGCGACGCCCTTGCGCGCCAGCAGGCGGTCCAGTTGGGCCAGGGCGTTGACCGGGCCCATTACCCCGAAAGAGGCGACGGCGAATATATAAGCGGATTCGTTGCCGGTAAAATCCAGCGCTTTTATAAACGCCCCCACCCTGGAGGGGATGCCGGCGAAGTAGCACGGAAACACAAAGCCGATGCGCTCATAAACCCCGTCCAATCCGCGCGCGCCGCACATATCGGCCAGGACGCAGCCGCCTGTTTCAGCCGCCCCGCCGGCCTCACCGGCCGCGGCCCTATCGATCGCCGCGCGTATCTCCTTCGCGATCTTCAGGCTGTTGCCCGTGCCGGAGAAATAAAAGACGATATTGTTCGGCAAAACCGCCATCCCCCCTTGCTATCCTTATATCCGGCAAAAAGAAATCACACGATAAACTCCTTTAGCTTCTCCTTGGCGAGGGCCAGCTTATCCCCGTCGACGACCTGGAGCCGGATGGTGTTGCGCAGATCAAGGCTGAATATGCCCATGATGGACTTCGCGTCGACCACGTATCTGTCCGACACCAGATCGTAATCCCCCTCCATGGCGGCGATGACGCTGACAAATTTCTTGACCTTGTCGATAGTGTTCAAGGAAATATCGATGGTATTGTCAAAGGTATTGTCAGTGGTATTGTCAACTGTATTGTCAACTGTATTGTTATCTGAAGCCATTAGGTAACCCCTTCCGTATATTTGTTGGCCGCCTTACTCTCCCTGATAATCACACACGCGCCCGAATTTCAGGGTTTTGCGCGCGATGTCGATCCCCAGGGCCCCGGAGATCCTCCTCACCTGATTCAGCTCACCGGGTGTGGCGATGATGACGCTCAGACCGGCCCTGCCCATCCGCCCGGTGCGGCCCGCCCTGTGGAGGTACGCGTCCGCGTTCTCGGGAACGTCCAGATTAATTATACAGTTAATATCCTTTATGTCAATACCGCGCGCCGCCAAATCGGACGAGAGCAGCAGCGCGATCCTGCCGGAGCTCAGGGCCTCCAGGCTCAAGCGCCGGCTGTTTTTCAGACTGCCGCCGTGGAGATAATCGGCGGCTATCCCGTGGAAATTCAAGCGCCTGCACAGGAGCTCGAGCCCGTCCTGCCCGTTTAAAAAGACGACCCCCTTCTTCACATCCGCCGCCCTGACCAGCTTGATGAGCGTCTCAACCTTCTCTTTATAACGGCAGACAAAGACCCAATGCGCTATGGCGTCCGGCACGCGCCGCGCCCGCCCGGCGCACGCGCTGACGACCGACAGCGCCGGCGAGGCGAGCCTGGCCCGGCCGAGCGTCTTTTCATCCGCCGTGGCGCCGCAAAAGACCAGGCGGCGGTCCTTGAGCGTCCTTTTGATCACGTCCAGCGTCAGGTCCCGGTTTTTCTCGTCCAGCATGCGGTCGGCCTCGTCGACCACCACGGTGCGGACAAAATGCATCGTCAGCTTCTTCAGCTCCGCCAGCTCCAAGAGCCGTCCCGGCGTCGCCACGGCTATAACCGGCCGCTTCCTGACGCGCTCAAGCTGCCTTTCAAGGCTCGCGCCGCCGATAATCAGCGCCGCGCCGTCATCGCGCCCCAGGTACGCGCAGATATCGGCCGCCTGCCTGTAAATCTGCGCGGCCAGCTCATGGGTCGGCGCGAGGACGGCGGCCTGGAGCCTGCCTCCGGCGAGGTCTATATCATTCAGCAGCGGCAGAAGATACGCCAGCGTCTTGCCAGTGCCCGTGGGCGAGACCATGAACACGTCCGCGCCGGAGATGACTTGCGGGATGGCCGCCTCCTGTATCGCCGTCGGCGCGTGTATCGCGTTATCGCTCAGATAACGGCACAGCGCCGGGCCGAGCATGTCCTCAAACCTCATAATATACCCGCCCGTCCGTTCCGGTCAACCCGGTTTGCCGCCGCGGAAAATCCGCCGCGAAAAAGCCCGCCGAAATCGACGAGCTCCTCCTCAATACATATGAAATGACGTGACCCGCAGGGGAATCGAACCCCTGATTCAGCCGTGAGAGGGCTGCGTCTTAACCGCTTGACCAGCGGGCCCAAACAAACTTCTGGAGATTAAAGTTTCGCCTTGAACTTTGATGCAAGAAACAGTATAACTCTGGGGCCGATGCCCAGCGATCCTGCCGGAGCGTTTATTTTCATGATCATTATACATAAGTCCCGGATGTCTGTCAAGCATCTTTAATCCGGCGCGAAGCCTTGACTTTGCCGCCCGGACGGCGCATGCGCCGTAAACGCTTCTAAAGCTGCGTTTTCGCAGAAGACGCAGCTTTAGAAGCACTGTGCGTGAACATTATCGCGTTAAATCCGGCGGGATTTTACAGAACGCCGCAGGGGCAGACCCCGTGTCCGCCGCGGATCGGGCGGAGACAAGCCCTGCCCCCGCTTATAACGCCGGCTTATTATTTCTGTAAAGTGCCCCTGTACGTAAACACGTAATCCGGGAACAGGCCGGGGAACTTGACCCCGGATATTACAACCGCCTCGCCGCCGGCATAATCGCTTGCGTTGGTGTTGGAGAAGAGGATGGTCTTTCCGTCGGCCTCAAGCGTTCCGCCGACGGACTTGCCGGCGAGCTTGACGTCAAACGCGGCCGGATCCAGGGCGATGTTGGCGTTGAAGTACGCTTTTACCATGTTGCTTTCGGTTCCGGTGCTCATCGTCCACACATTGGCCGGCAACGGGACAACGGTTATATCTTTGCTGCCGACAAAGGTGTCGCCGTCGTAGATCATGAGGAAATAAGTCCCGGCCACGGCGCTGGCTTTGGGGACGGAGAGCTTGGCGCTGCCGTCGACCAAATCGGCGCTCGCGATAACGTTGGCTCCCTGGCTCAGCTCGGCCCGCGTGCCTGTCGCGCCGGATACGTTGATGTTGGCGTTAAAACCGGCCACAAGCGTGTTCACATCGGTCGAAAACGCTGTCGGGACCCCGGAGGCGGCGATGTTAATGCTGTTCACCGTCAGGTTCGCGGCGTCGGTCGTGAAGGCGACGCGCAAAATCTGGTTGCCGGCTTTGAGGTTTACGGGCTGGGGTGTCGTCATGCCGGTCACGGTATATGACGCCTGCTGCTGGCCGTCTATCATAATCTTTACGGCGCCGTCAACCGTTCCGGTGACATTGCTGCGCGTGAAGCTCACGTTGTACGCGCCGGCCCTTGTGACGTTGAGCTTGTAATCGACCCAGGTGTCGCCGCACCAGTTGGCCGCGGTGGGCGTGGTGATGATCGTCGAGGCGAGCAGGCCGCCCTTGTCGTAAACCGGCTGGTAATAGGTAGGCTTAAAGGGCTCGGCGTTGAAGTTCGGGGCCGTCGGGCTGTTGGCGGCGTTGGCAACCCATGTGTAGATTCTGCCGTCGATAGCGGTGGTGCCGCTGGGCCTTACGACGATGGGGGCGCCCTGGCGGAGGTCCCCGGACGGCCTGACCGGGATCGGCGTGGCGGCGTTGGACTCCTCGGCCTTCTTGAGCCCCGCGCCTACGTTGAACATATAGGGCTTGCTGGGGTCGTTATTGAAGCCGATCCATTCGGGATGCCAGTACCACGGGAAGGAGCTCGTCCCCGTGAAGTCATAATCCCCGAACATAACATCGGTCATGCCGAGGCCCTCCGTGCCGGGCCACCACACCTGAACCCAGGCGTCCACGTCGTCGATGACGTTATCCAGGACCAGGGGGCGGGCGGAGTATGAGACCACGATGATCTTCGCTCCGGGATAGTTGGCCTTGGTGTTCTGGATGGTCGCGTAATCGGTGGGGGACAGTTGCAGGGTGTGGGAGACGACCTGATAGCTGGTGCTGGTGCCCCCGCTGGTGCCGGTAAGGAGGTTGACGGAATTCGACAGAACCGTTCCGGTGAGGGTTGCGTCGCCGTTGCCCTCGGCGTAAGGGGTCTCGCCCACGGTGCAGAGGACGACGCTGTAATTATTGGTGTCGCCGGCGTTGCGCGCGCCGGTTATGTTGAACTGAGCGCCGGCCGCCGTTCCGTTGCCGCCGAAGTTGCCGTCGGGCTTGGCGATCTGCATGGCCTCCAGCAAGGTCTGGCCGCCGAAGAAGTTGTGGTTGGTGGAGGACACGCCCTGCCACTGCTGGGTCCAGCCGCCGAGCTGGAAGCCGATGTTGTTGGCGAAGCGCCCGGTCACCATGATCTGATTGCCGGGTACGCTCTTCAGTGTGTTCATAACCGCGCCCTTGTTCTTGAGCAGGACCATGGATTCGCGGACGGCCTCGCGGGCCACGGCCACGGTCTCAGGCGTCCTGAGCTTGGCTTTCGACGCGGTCGTCGCATTGGCGAGCTGCTCGTTGCGGGTGGCGCCCGGCGCGGCCTTTACAAGCGTGGGCCTGTCAAATAGGCCGAGCTCAAACTTGACGCGCAGGATCCTGCTGACGGCGTCGTCAATGCGGGATATCGGAACTATGCTGTCCTGTACCAGTTTGATCAGGTCCGTGGTCCAGGAGGTTTGGCTGACGGCCATATCCATATCGCCGCCGGCGTTTACAAACGCCGCTATCCTAACCTGCTGCTGCGTAAAGGCGGTGCCGTCATAATGCGTTGACTTACCGTAGAAGAAATTCATGTACTCCGGGATGTTGGCCACAGCCGGCGAGTAGGGATCGGCGTGGCCGGAGTTATAGTCGCTGACCACAAACCCGGTAAAGCCGAAGCCGCCTTCCGATACGGGCTTCTTTATGACGTTGAGCATGGATGTGAACTCATGCATTCTCAGGCCGTTGAAGTAGTTATATGACGGCATAAGGCTGCGCGTGCCGGCTTCGACCATCTGTTTGTAGGCGTTCAGCATCGACCCGACTACCGGGTCGGCCTTTAATTGTGCCGGGGTAAGCGATTTCAGCGCCTTCATGTTCGCGAGCTGATCCAAATTGAGGTATGTAGGGTACGCGCCGTAATTGACGACCGGGAAGTTCGGATTGTAATAGAAACCGTTCCCGGCGTTGGCGCCGTTGACGGTAAAGCCTTCGGTGGTGAAGTGCTTCATCGTGCCGACGACCTGGTTGCCGTTGCCCAGGAATGCGTACTGGTTCTTGTCGCCCGGCAAACCTGTGTCAAGGCCGTCCCATTTATCGGGCTTGCCGCCCTGGAAGCCTTCGACATAATTGCTGCCGTCTAAGCCGTTTTTCTGTGTATCAATGCCCCAGCCCTCATGGTAGCGGCCCCAGCGGGGGTTTTGCCCCATTACGATAGCGGGCGAAAAGCTGGCGAAGAGTTCCATGGAGCGCATTTCAGCGGCGACCGCCTGGCCGACCTGCTGCAAAAGCGCCGGATTCCCCGATGACGCGCCGGAGGCGTGCGGGAAAACCGTGGTGCCGGGGGCGTGGGCCGTGCCGTGAACGGCGTCGATTTCATAGAGGATGGGGATGCCGAGGGGCGTATTGTCCATCGCGGTCTGCCACTGGTCATATGAATCCAGCCAGCCGGACACGGTGTTGCCCAGGCCGTCTCCGCCGTCCGCCACCGCGAGGCCGAAGGTGTTGCCGGGAACGGAGCCGCCGCCCGAAAGCACGGAACCTATGTAGAACTGCTGGGCGGTATTGTTGGCGGGGCGCTGGAGCTGGGTCATCTGGCCAACTTTTTCCGTGAGGGTCATCTGATCAAGCAGGGCTTTTACGCGGACTTCGATCGGTTTGGTCTTATCCTTGTAAACGGATTTGTCAACGACGCGGCCCGCGGCGAGGGGGTCCGTGTTGTTGATGCCCGCCTGTTCGGGGTATGTATCGGCCAGGACTGTCACCGGCGGCACAAACGCCACCGCGGACAGGAACATTGCCGCCGATATCGTCAGGGACAGCGCGCCGCGGAAATATTTTTTCATCATTGTTATAATTCCTCCTGTAAATTAAATTTCTGGATTTGTCGGTAACGCGTCAGCCCGGTCAGTTGACTGCAATGACCGGCGGCAATGAGTGAAAGTCCAAAACGGGGCTCATCGGGGCGTAGTTTCCGTCCCAGCAGTATACGGCGTAGCGGTAAGCGCCGGCCTGATACTTTGAGTTGTCCGCGGAGAACGCTATCGGCGCGGATTGCCCGGCGGCCGCGGTGAAGGGCTTAGATTCGATGTAAACGAGCTTGCCGGCGGCGTCGTAGATGGCCAGTATCGCCTTCAGGCTGTACGTGCCGTCTGAATAGTTGTCAAACTCCGCCGTCACCCGGGTTCCGAAATTGGCGGTAAACTGATAGTTGAACTTGAACGTGTGCGTGAACACGACCGCCGACACGCCGTCCTTGGCGGCCGTGATCGTCAGCATGTAGTTCGGGGTGCCCCAGACACTCGGCGCAGGTACCGGTATTATGTAATCGCCGTTTGCGTCAGCCGTAAGCAAAGTGCCCGTAACGCCCGACGAATTGATCGTCGTCACATACGCGCCGTTGGTCAGCGGGCCGTCGAAATACGAACCCGACGGGTTGCCGTTGGCCCCGGCGTAATACACGTCGACCGCGGCTCCCTGCGCGAAGCTGTAATAATACTGCGTTCCGGCCTGCAAGCCGGTCACGTGCGCGTCAACGGCCTTATCGGTGACGGTCGTGCCGCCGTTGGCAAACACAACGGAGCCGCCGTCCGTCACGGATATAGGCGCGTCTTCATAGGCGAAGGTGTGCGTGAATACGCCGGAGGCCGCGCCGCCGGCATAGGCGACGACGTACAGGCTGACCGACTGGCCCTGCGCCGGCTTGGGCACGGTTATCTTATAACCGCCCGCCGCGCTGACCGGCGTTCCGGACTGGCTGTTCACGCCGGCGTCGATCGTCGTCACATAGGCGCCGTTGGTCAGCGGGCCGTCGAAGTACGAGCCCGACGGATTCCCGGCCGCGCCCGCGTAATAGACGTCTACCGAGCCCTTCGCGAACGCGTAATAATAAACCGCTCCGGGCGCGGGCGAGACAAACACGTCGGTGTCCGCGCTGATAAAGGTCAGGCCGTTATCCGCCAGGGCCGCGCCAGACGCGTCATTGACGACGGGCTTATCCGCGGCCGCCCAGACCGGGACGCAGAAAGCCGAAAGCGCCAGGGCCGCCGCCAAAAAGACCGCCGCCAGACGCGGCGCGCTTTTCGCTGCTGCTTTTGCCGCGGTAGTTCTTGAGCTTTTCAAATACATCTAGGTATCACTTCCTTGGAGTTTTTACTGACGAAGTTTTTACTGAAGAAAGGTTTTACTGACTGCTGACATTTTGCTGCAATTATACTATGAAAATATTTCCCCCATAATTTTCTATTTTAATCTTTTAGTTTGGTTAGTTTGGTTAGCTTGGTTTGGTTAGTTTGACCAACTAAATTTTGATGACACAACTGACGCGATCGACGCGATCGGTCTTTTACAAAAGGCGCGCCGCGGCCATTGCAGACTTGTCCGGACGCGCCGGCGCAAACTAAAAGAGGCGCCGCTCTTTGCTTATTCAAGCAAACAAGCAAAGAGCGGCAGGACATGGCGGCAACCCGCCGGTATTTATCAAAGAGGACGCTTTTCAAAGAAGATTATTTTTTTGAAGAAGTTACATAATAGGATTACGCCGTAACCATCAGCAGGAACATATAGCTCTTGCCGTTGGAGGTGGTGGCGGTGATGCGGACCGTGCCGGTCTTGAGGCCGGTTACGACGCCGTTGGCGTCGACAGTGGCCACGGAGGTGCTGCTGGAGGACCATGTCACGCTCTTGTCGGTGGCGTTGTCGGGCATTATGTTGACCTTGAGCTGGATGGTGGTGCCCTTCTTGACAGTGGAGGCGGAGGCGCTGACGGTCACGTTGTCAACGGGGATGTTGCCGCCGGTTATGAGGTTTACGCTGGCTGTGGCGGAAGCGGCCTCAAAGCCTACGGACTTGATGGAGACATTGAGCGCCATCGGGCCCGCGGGAGCGGCTGCGAGAACGCTGGCGGCGTCTACGCATACCATGTCTTCGACTACCGTGCAGGGTACGGTTTTGCCGTTGACAATAGCCGTCGTCGCGGTCATGTTCTTAAGGAAATATGTAGTGTTGGCGTCGGTGTCGCTCGGGATGAAGCAGAACTTCGCGTTGTCGCCGATATTAGTGATGTCGATGGTCTTGGGGTTTAAGGGATCGGCTATTAATGCCGGGGCGATTACGTTTGTCTCATAATCCTTTGTGGCGTACGCGGTGACGTTTGTCGCGCCCAGTACCACCGTGTACATGCCGGGCGTCGGGTTCATGCCCAGCTCGAAGCCATAATCGACGCCATTGGCATAGGCGATCTGGTCCAGGTGCTTGGCGTTCATGACGTCATAGGGGGCGGCGCTCTTCGGGTATACGGAAACGGATACCTGATCGCCCACCGCGGCACCTGCAATCGTCGCTTTCACATTGGCCGCGTAGCCGTCGCCGGGTACCGCCGCAGCGCTCGTGATGGTTACGTCGGCGGCCATCGCGTTGACCGGTATGAACGAGCATACCGACAGCGCCAGCATGGACGCGCTGAGCAGCGCAGTCGCCTTCTTGGCGAAGCGCCTGAGTTGGAATTGCTTCATTTAGAGTCCTCCTTAAAAATATGATTTTTAGTTTTGCTTTTGACAGCGTTAACAGCAGAAAAATAAAATCCTTTTGTTGCTCCTTTGTTGCTGACACCTCCCCGGTAGAAATCATGAAAATTCAATAAATCCAAGATCCTTTATGCGACTCCCTCCCCATTCTTAGAAGGTAATGTTAATATACGATAATTTTAACAAATTTAAGCGTTTGTGTCAACAAGAAAATAAGACGAATTATATAACGGTGAAACTTTTTAATTCTTTTTTGTTATTTATCTTGCATATCAAATCCGCGAACATGCTGTGCGCTTGACCCATAAAAGCCTAAGGCATCCGGCGTCAGACAATAATTCCCAGGCGTTTTACACATATAATAGCCGGATTGGAGCGATGTATTTGGTAAATTCATCATTTTCGCGCCGCGATGCCAGAAAACTTTAGTAGATTATATTCAATCCGGCCCGTGTGAATAAAGTGTGTACTCTGTAAACTTTAGTTAAAAGCCGCCGTATCCGCGCTCTGCAGTATTGACACCGGCGGCCGCTCGGGCTATACTTGCGGTAACGCGGTATCGCCGCGGCCCGGGAGGGGACTCATATGCGATTCTATGACATCATCACCAAGAAAAAGAACGGCGGGGCGCTTTCGGAGGCGGAGATAGAGTACGCCGTCTCCTCCTTCACAAATGGGGAGACACCGGATTACCAGATGGCCGCCCTGCTGATGGCCATATGCTTAAAGGGCATGGACGGCCCGGAGACGGCGCGGCTCACGCTGGCTATGGCGCGCTCCGGCGATATGGCGGACCTGTCCGGGATACCCGGCGTAAAGGTCGATAAACACAGCGCCGGCGGCGTCGGCGACAAGACGACGCCGGTCATAGCCCCCATAGCCGCCTGCCTGGGCGTGCCCGTGGCCAAGATGTCCGGGCGCGGGCTGGGGCATACAGGCGGCACCATAGATAAACTGGAGGCCATACCCGGGCTCAGGACGTCCTTTACCCGCGAGGAATTCATCGGCATCGTCAAAAAGACGGGGCTGGCGGTCGTGGGGCAGTCCGGCAACCTGGCCCCGGCGGATAAGAAGCTTTACGCCCTGCGCGACGTCACCGCCACGGTGGACAGCGTGCCGCTGATCGCCGCCAGCATCATGAGTAAGAAGCTCGCCGCCGGCTGCGACCGCATCCTGCTGGACGTAAAAACGGGTTCCGGCGCGTTCATGAAGACATTTGAGGATTCAAAGCGGCTGGCTGAGGCCATGGTGGATATAGGCAGGCTGGCCGGGCGCAGAACAGCCGCCCTCATCACCGATATGGACCGGCCCCTGGGCAATGAGATCGGCAACGCCCGCGAGATCGCGGAGGCCGTGGAGACGCTCAGAGGCCGCGGGCCAAAGGATTTGACGGAAGTCTGCGTCGAGCTCGCCGCCAACATGCTGTATCTGGCGGAAAAAGGCAGCCTGGACGATTGCCGCGCGGCGGTCCGCGGCGTCATATCATCGGGCGCCGCGCTCGACAAACTGGCGGAGATGGTGGCGGCGCAGGGCGGCGACAGCCGCTATATATACGACACAAGCCTGTTTCCGGAAGCGCCCTGCGTCCGGGAGGCCGCCGCGCCCGAAACGGGCTATATCACGCGCATGAACACGGAGTTTTACGGCATAGCCTCATGTATGCTGGGCGCGGGCAGGGAGACGGCGGGCGCTGCCATAGATTACGCCGCTGGCATAACGCTACTGGCAAAGACCGGGGATTTTGTCAAAAAGGGCGATCCCGTCGCCGTTTTGCGGACGTCGGACAAGGCCGGTCATGAAACTAGGCTCGGCGAGGCGGAGGCCAAACTGCTCTCGGGGCTCGAGTACGGCGGCGTGAAGCCGGAGGACAAGCCGCTGATATACGCGCGGATCGGGTGACATAGATGTACAGGGTTCTGATCGCGGACGACGACGAGGACGTGCGTCGCGTGATAAAGGAATACGTCCTGCGCGACGGCGGCGAAGCCGTCTGCGCTGCCGACGGGTTTGAGGCCGTCTGCGCCGCCAGGCGCCAGGATTTTGACGTCATCGTCATGGACGTGCAGATGCCGCGCATGGACGGTTTTTCGGCCTGCCTGGAGATAGCCGGGTTCAAGAGCGCGCCCGTGCTGCTGCTCTCCGATAACGGCGACGAGTCTTGCAGGCTGCGGGGCTTTGAGATCGGCGCGGACGATTTTATGGTAAAGCCCTTTTCCCCGAAAGAGCTGATCGCAAGGCTGAACGTCATCGTCCGGCGCGCCGCCCGCGGATGCGCCTCCGCGCCGCACAGCGCGGGTTCCACGGAAGAGCGCCTGCGATTCGGCGGCCTCGAGGTGGACATACCCGGCCACGGCGTGCTCGTCGACGGCGTCAAGTCCGACCTGACCCAGAAGCAGTTTGAGCTGCTGCTCTGCCTGATCAGAAACAGGAACATCGTCCTCACCCGGGACAGGCTCTTGGATGAGGTCTGGGGTTTCGATTTTGCCGGGGACGACCGCACCGTGGACTCCCACATCAGGATGCTCCGGGGCAGCCTCGGCGCTTACCGCGGCTACATCAAGACCCTCAGGGGGGCCGGATACAAATTCGCCCCGGAGTGACCGCGCGTTTGTATCCCCTATAAAACCCGCGTCACTTCACGATCTCGTGCGCCCAGGACATTATGCCGCCGATGTTGGTCAAGTCGGTGTAGCCCAGCTTTTCCAGCGCGTCGCACGCGCGGGCGCTGCGCGCTCCGCTCAGGCAGTACACAAACACGCGGGCGCCCTTGTCCGGGACGATGCCCGGCAGCGACGATATATCCGCGAGCGGAACGTTTATGCTGTTTCTTATATGTCCGCTCTTATATTCATCCGCGTTCCTCACGTCTATGAGGACGATGCCGTCATCCTCGGTCAGCGCCTGGTACGCCTTTTCCGTGGACAGATTTTTGATATGGTTTCTCAGAAAAAAGCCCATATGCCGCCCCTATTGGATTATTTTGTATTGGTCAACGATATTGACCCGACGGACTGCTCCAGGGCCGCCTTCGCGTCGCCGTCGGCCTGGGGGCAGGTCGTTATCACCGTCAATATGTAATCCCCGATCTTTTTACAATAAAACTCCATGTCCAGATTGTTCTGGGTGCCCGAGGCCCTCAGCTCCGTGAACTGGGCTTTGCCAAAATTTCTGGAGCTCAAAGGCTCGCTGACGTAACCCACGTTTTTGATCTGCCGTTCTATGGAACTCAGGTAGTCCGCCTCCGTAGTCTCCGTATTCCCCGCCACGGACAGGTTTTCCGCCACGACCTGCAAACCGGCGTTTGTATCGCCCGCCTGAACGGCGTTAAAGTCATTTTTAAAAACATACAACATGCTCAGCAGCTTTTGCTTTGCCAGATCCTCCGGCGCGGGGGAATCCAAAAGGCTGCTGGCGCTGCTTATCGTGGGGTCGTCGCCGACCTGGTTTATCTGGTCAATTTCCTCCCGCGTCGCTACGTGCCAATCCGGTGGGATGTCCATCATAAAACCGAAATAAGCGTTGTCATATATCCCATCCTTTAAAGACCCCAGGGTAAGCTGGGGCTTGGCGGCCGTGCATGAGCTCAAAAGGCAGGAACCCAAAAGCGCGGCCGACAGGGCGGTCACTATAAAACAACGCGCGACAAATCTTGAAGGCGTTTTTATAAAGTTCAGTTTTATAAAATTTAATTTTATGAAATTCAGTTTTATGAAATCCATTCCGGCTCCCCGACTTATAAAATATAACACGCATTTTCATTATATAATCATATCCGTATAAAGGCAATAAAATATTCTCGCAAACCGCGGCAAACGCCAATTCCGACCCTTAATCCCCAGCCTCTGTTCCGATTACCTCCATAATGCGGTCCGCGAAGCGCGCGCCGGTGACGCCGTCCGCGTTGCCGGTGACGCGAAAGCTTTCGTCGGAGGCGCAGAGTTCGAGGGCGCCGTCCAGTTTTGCCGAAAGCCCATGGTATCCGATATGGTTCAGGAGCATGGAGGCGGCCTTGATGATGCTGGAGGGGTCCGCGTACGCCGCCCTGCCCTCCCGGACCATACGGGGGGCGCTGCCGTGAATGGCCTCGAACATGGCGTAACGCTTCCCGATATTGGCGCTGCCGGCCGTGCCGACGCCGCCCTGTATCTGGGCTGCCTCGTCCGTCAGGATGTCGCCGTACAGGTTGGGCATGACCAGCACCTGGAAGCCGCTCCTGCGCTTTGCGTCGATGAGTTTGGCGGTCATGATGTCTATATACCAGTCGTCCGCGGCGATCCCCGGGTATTCCTTCGCCATTTCCCTGAAAATCGTCAGGAATTTGCCGTCGGTCGTCTTGATGATGTTGGCCTTTGTGACGGCCGTGACCCGCGTCTTGCCGTTGTCCCTGGCGAATTCGAAGGCGGCGCGGATTATGCGCCGGCAGCCTTCGGTGGTGGCCACGGTAAAGTCCAGCGCCAGATCATTGTCCACGTCCACGCCGAGGCTCCCGACGGCGTAACCGCCCTCGGTGTTCTCGCGGAAAAATGTCCAGTCGATACCCTCCGCCTCGACTTTTACGGGGCGCACGTTGGCGAACAGGTCGAGCGCCTTGCGCATGGCCACATTGGCGCTTTCGAGGTTCTGGAGGCCGGAGCCCGCGTCCGGCGTCTCCGTCGGGCCCTTTAAAATCACGTGGCAGGCTTTGATTTGGGCCATCACGTCGTCGGGTATGGACTTGCCGGCCTTCACGCGGTTCTCTATGGTGAGCCCTTCGATATTGCGTATTTCGATTTTGCCCTTCCGTATATCGTCCGCCAGCAGGAAGGCCATTATCCGCGCGGCCTCGCCCGTTATGGCCGGGCCGATGCCGTCCCCCGGGACCGTGCCGACGACTATCCTGGGCAGGCTTTTGTAATCCGTGAAGCCGCCGCCCTCGCCCATCGCCCGCACGCGGTCGAGCTGCATGCGCACCAGCCGCTCAAACTTTTGCTTGGCGGCGTCAATGGCCGCTTCGGCAGCGGCCCCGTCAGCGGGACCTTTGTAAGCCTCAGTGTCATCTCTCATTTTACGCACCTCTTTATCATATGCCGTTAAAAGCTTTTTTAATTATTATAACAGTAGTAGTACCAACAAATGTAGCTATTGCTATTGGAGAAAATAATAACATTAAACCTATTACACCATCGCCCATATACTGTGTAAACACAAATGGAAATGCTATTATGGCCAAAGCCGCAAAGGTTAAGATGTAAAGACGAAACCCCACATATTTTCGCGAACAATAAATCAAACCCAGAGTTCCAATATATATGGATACCGGGAATAGGAAAATACCCGCTATTGTATCTGTAAAATATCCATTGCGGATAAAAATAAACGCATAAGCTGCGGGTATTAATATCGCAAAAGAACAAAACATAACCGCTGTTATTTTTCCAAGAGACAAATTGTCACCGCCTCCTTGACTTGACGTGAGTCCGGCAGGTTTTCGGTCTGACCATCCCAGCGCCGTATTCCGTAGGGGCGGCGGCCGTCCGCTCAGCCTGAAGGCTTCCCGTAACCCCAAACTTTCGGGCGCGCTCAGCAAAACTGCAATTATTGGAAGTCCACAGTTCGGCGGGCGGACAAGGTTGTCCGCCCCTATGGAAATTCAACGCCAAAACGATGCACAAACACGCTGTAATATCTTGAAATGGTTTGCGGTAACACATCGCATTCGGCAGGCGGAACGGTCAAGACCGTTCCCTATGGTGCGCAGGGCTCTTTTCTAGCTTCCAGCATCTTCTTTTATCTAGTACCTTGACAAAGTTATATCTTAGGATATAGTCGCTTCAATTTGTCGCGGGCGTTTATCGTCGTAAATTGCCAGTCAATGTTTTTTTCAGCGCCG
>Ga0209629_10000229_pt1 | contig 28681 bp, 27 predicted proteins | sample TergutCu122P5_FD_187286 | JGI IMG/M metagenome (GOLD analysis project Ga0209629, IMG submission 187286) | Cubitermes ugandensis P5 segment gut microbial communities from Kakamega Forest, Kenya - Cu122 P5 (SPAdes) (version 2) | ecosystem: Host-associated > Arthropoda: Insects > Digestive system...
GAACTCTCAAAAATCCGTTTCATCATCGAATAAAGTGAACCACAAATCACAAGATTCATTTTTGAATCGCTTTTGTTGGAATCCCATACATTTTGCATTTCACTGAAAATAGATGGATTTATTTTTCTAAACTCTTGAAATTCATCAATTATCAACGTGAAATTTCGAGTTTTGGATAGTTCCATCAAATAGGCAAAAAGAGACTTGAATCGTTTATATTCGCCCAAAAAACCAACGCCAAGAATAGATTGAATCTCCTGAACAAACTCTTCGCACAGTAATATTTCGGTTTTCTTTTCTACAAAAAAATAAACTACCGGCGTAGAATTAAAAGATTGTTTGAGCAATGCTGTTTTTCCAACCCGCCTTCTACCCATCACTACTGTCATCCGGGCGTTACTTTTTGAGAGCTTCTCTATGTCTTGTAATGTCTTTATTTCGTTTATTCTATCATAGAATTTCATATTCTGTTTTTATTAACGTAACAGCAGTTACTGTAATAGTTATTACGATATTGAAATTTTAAACCACTGCAAAGGTATGTAATAAATTTCTAATATCAATAGGTGAGTAATTTTTTGTCATTGCAAGAGAAGCGAAGAATGCCTTGGCTCCCAACCCCAACGGGTATGTAGCCGTAGTATCCAGCCCTGAAACCAAAGATTTGGATGCTGTAATCAATTACATGATTGCCGAAGGAACCGGTCTGACCCGCCCGCAGGCATTGGCTTATTTCGAAAAGCTGACTCAAACCATCGAGTATTTCTTGAGACAGGGACATCGGGTTACCACCCCTTTGGTGCGGGTAAAACCGACCATCAGCGGAGTGTTTAATGGTCCCGACGATTTCTTCGACGCCTCGCGCCATACCATCAACATCCGAACCTCTTCGGGTTTGCGCTTGTTGGATTTGGCAACTAAAATCAAAATGGAAAAGGTGGAAGCGGCGCCGCAGATTCCTGTTCTTCGCACGTTTACCGATGGGGTGAACAAAAAAATCAATGCTTCTGCCGTCTCGGACGGATACGGAACGATCAACGGGAGGTCTTTGAAGTTCGATCCTTCCGATAGCCGATTGGGCGTCTTCTTTCTCCCGAAAAACGATCCGACAACCGAAATCCCGATGAGCGGCTATTTGGAAATCCGACCCTCCAAGTTGCATTTCAAAATTCCTGTCCTCACCGCCGGAGTCTATAAAGTGATCGTCAGAACCTTGTCCCGCAACGGCTCCATCCTGTTGCAAGGCGAATTGAAAGTCGGCATTCTTGTGGAGTAACCGGACGAATGCACCATGGAAATTCCCGTAACCAATCCTGTTGAAACGGGCAAAAGCATCGTTGACAACGGATTTATCGTGATGACCGCAGCGTTTTATTTGGTCTATTCTGCCGTAATCCTCTTCTTTTTCGTCAAATGGTTCGTTCGATTAATCAATGAAATTCTCAAAGACTACCGACAAACTATGATCGAAATGCTTCAACTGCAGAAAAAAATGTATGATATCCTTAAAACGCTTGAATAAAATTAATTATGAATTAACTCATAACTCATAACTCATAACTATTTATGTCAACCCTTAAAAAATTGATTCACTTCATCCTTAAATGGGAAGGAGGATATGTAGAAGACCCCGACGACTCGGGAGGACCCACAAACATGGGCGTCACGCTGAGAACCTGGCAAGAAGCGGGATACGATAAGAACGGCGATGGAATTATCGACAGCGATGATTTGAAAATGATCTTCATACGCGATGTGGTCGAATGCGTCCTGAGGCCTCACTATTGTGATCGCTGGAAAGCCGACCGAATCGCCGACCAATCGGTGGCTAATCTGTTGGTTGACTGGTATTGGACCAGTGGAGCGGCAGCCATCAAAAATACGAAACGAATGTTTAATTTGAAGCCTGATGCTGTCGTTGACGAAGAAACCTTAGCCGCAATCAACAGCTATCCCGATCAAGAAGAACTGTTTGACCGGATTAAAGCGGAACGTGCGGCTTATATCAAGAAAATCTGCGAGTTAAAACCCGCCAACCGTCGCTACAAAAAAGGATGGATGAACCGATTTAATGATTTACGGTATAACTTCTTCAGCCTCGTCGGACTCCTCTGTCTTTTAGTCCCTTGTTTCTCCGCTTGTAAATCCGCCGCATCGGCCGAGACCGCACAAGTAAAAACGGAAATAGTTTCGGGATCGGAAAAAGTATCGGAACAACGAACGAATTCAGACTCCGAAGCGTTCCTTTCCAAACAAACCGATTCGACGGAAGATTCCGAAACCGTGATTCAAACAATCACCGTTCGATTCGATACCGCTTCATCGGATTCGACCCGGGGAAACTATCGGGTAAAGGAATTGACGAAGACCCTAGCGATTCGCGGAAAAGCAATCCGTTTGTCGGTGTCGGAAACGAGTGAAAATCGACGGATCGATTCCACCTTCGTTCATAACCGGGAGACGAACGACCGAAAAGAATCCGAAAATCTCCGGACTCGCAAAGTTGGAATTCCCGTTGCGCCCTTCCGGTTGTATGCAATCCTTGCCTTGATTTTCATAACCTTAGCAGTCGGGTGGATCATCCGGAAGAAAATCACCGATTTTTTTTATTCCTCGGGGGAAAAATAGTCCGCCTGCACGGTCCTTACAGTCGGGCTGCATGAACCGAACAGCCCGACTGTTTGAACCAAACAGCCCGACTACAGCGTTAGCGAAGCGAAGCAATCTATGAGTCAGGAATTAAGAGTTAAGAGTTAAGAGTTAAGAGTTAAGACATCAATCGCTACTTAAGCTATTTTTCATCCAATATTCAAAGCTTGGATCCTGCAATATAATTTTGCTGCAAATGTAATAAATGTATTTCAAATGTGAGAGAGGATAATACCCGCAAAACAATAACCTTATTACCTTATTGAAACATGATGAATATCAGTGGATTGCTTCGCTCCGCTCGCAATGACGTGATAATTGACTTCGTCGATTCTTCAAACTCATAACTCTTAACTCATAACTCACAATTGACTCCGTCGATTCTTCGAATTCATAACTCATATCTCATTATTGCCCCCAATAATTAAAATTTTCATATAATTATTGCCCCCAATAATTAAAATACTATCTTTGTATTTTATTTGAAAGTGAAAAATTATGGGTTATTTGGGAAGAAATATAGATCAGGATTTGCAGGAATGGAAAAACTCCGGCAGCCGTAAACCGATCCTGTTGCGTGGAGCAAGACAAGTCGGCAAGTCATCGTCAGTAAGGGAATTAGGGAAACAATTCGAATATTTTTTTGAAATTAATTTTGAAAACAAGGACTTTGCGGGCGCTAAGAAAATATTTGAGCGGCATTCCAATCCGCATTTCATTTGCGATGAATTGACTGCGCTCTACGAAATTCCTGTTACAGCAGGGAAAACCTTACTGTTTCTCGACGAAATACAATCGTGTGCAGATGCTCTTTCGGCGTTACGCTTTTTTTATGAACAAATGCCCGAACTGCATGTTATTGCTGCCGGTTCGCTATTGGAATTTGCTTTGCAGAAAATACCTTCGTATGCAGTAGGCAGGATACGTTCGATTTATATGTATCCGTTTTCGTTTGAGGAGTTTTTGGCGGCACTACAGCGGAATTCACTGCTTGAGAAGCTACAATCTGCAAGTCCCGAGACCCCGCTATCTGATGAAGTTCACAGCAAATTAAGAGAATTGTTTTTGCGCTTTGTTGTCATTGGAGGAATGCCTGAAGTAATCTCGAAATATGCTTCCGGAGGCTCTTTGCTCGATTGCCGGAACATCTTGGATGAACTGATGGAAACCTTGTTCAACGATTTTGCAAAATACAAGCAGCGAGTACCTGCAACACGTCTCGAAGAAGTTTTTTCGGCAATCATTGCTCAAACAGGGCAAAAATTTACTTACTCTCAAGCTGTCCCCACTGCCAATCAAGTGCAAATAAAAGAAAGTATTGAACTGCTTAAAATGGCAGGATTGGTATATTCCGCCACCCACAGTTCGGCTAACGGTCTGCCTTTGGCTGCAGAAACAAACCGGCGTTACCGAAAATTAATGATTCTTGATACGGGAATTTATCAACGTTTCTTGCGCCTTGACCTTACTAATTTGTTACTTGACGAAAAAATAGAACAAATCAACAAAGGCGCTTTAGCTGAAATGTTTGTAGGAACAGAACTTGTAAAGTCGCAAAATAACCGCTTGCCGGCTGAACTTTATTATTGGCAACGTGAAAAAGAAGGTAGTACCGCCGAAATTGATTACATCGTCCAACGTGGACAGGAAATTGTGCCGGTAGAAGTAAAAGCAGGCACTAAAGGCGCAATGCAAAGTATGTTTCTATTTCTAAAAGAAAAACAACGCAATTTCGGGATTCGTTGTTCTATGGAAAATTTCGGCGAATTTCAAAATATTAAAATTTATCCACTTTATGCGGCAGGAAGTATTTGAATTATGAGTTATGAATTCGAAGAATCGACGGAGTCAATTATCATGTCATTGTGCGGAGGGGAGCGAAGATTGCTTCGGCTGCTTCGTTCTTCTCAGCTTCGCAATGCCCGCGAAACCGTATCGTCGGTGGTCTGTGGGCTTTTTCTTATCCCCGGAAGCTGAAGCAAGGTTAGAATTATCTCGCAAGCAATACTTATCGGGAGAAACCACTGTATGCAATACAGCAGATGACGCGAAGCAATCCGGTATTGACTCCGTCGATTCTTCAAACTCATAACTCATAACTCTTAATTCTTAACTCTTAACTCTTAATTCCTAACCCTCCCCCGGCGTCACCCCACGATGATGCCGGAACACGGTATTGAAGTAGGCCGGTGTGGTGAATCCGCAAAACTGTAAGCAATGCCCGAAACCGTATCGTCGGTGGTCTGCAACAGCCTGGAGGCTTCTTCCAAGCGCACCAAGTTCACATAATCGGTGAAATTCATCCCGGTATGTTGTTTAAAAAACCGTGAAAAACCGTTCGCCGACAATCCCGCCAGCTTAGCAACCGCATCTCTTTCGATCCGGCCACGGAAATTCTCCATTACATAATTCCTTACTTTATAGATTTTTGCCGATGCTTGCGAAGTTCCCGAAGCGGCAGGCGCCTGTCCTTCCGACTTCGCGGCATCTTCCATCGTAGCGATCGAATGCATTAAAACCAGCAATTGCATGGTTTGCTCAAACCCTTTACCCTGCTGCAAGCGGATCATGAAATCCCGCACTTGCGACATTATCGAAGGCAGAACCTGTAAGATACCCTGCAGTCGATTCAGGAACCCACCGATGACCGATAATTCCGCACCGGAGCGGCTATATAGAGTATATCGTCGCCTTCCCGGTTCAAAATCAGAGTCAACACATAATGAAGACTTACGCGACCCGAACGGACAAAAGCCGCCGGAGTAAACTCTGAAACGGAAAATAAAAGGGTGGGTGGTATCATGGTTATTCGTTTGTTAAGGCGAAAAGGGAGGGGTAATCGCTATCTATTTTACCCGCCGGTTCAGCGACAGGTCATAAAAGTTGCCGCGAATATATTCTTTATTTTAAAAAGCACTCTTAGTTGATGCTAAAATTGGTTTGATTACATTCCTGCACGAGTTAAATAAAAGCGACTAAGAGGGAGAGAGGATGTCTCTGATTTCTAGGCTACAAAGGGTATGTGTATTTTCTTGCTACTTTCACTCGTTGTATTCCAACCACTTTTCGTTGTGGTTTTTTAGGTCAACTCGTAAGGCATGAAAGGATCAAATTTCATTTATATTTCCACGAGATTCGGAATTATACAATTATCTACATTGATAATGGCGGAAGCCCATGTCATTCCAACACCAAATGCAGATAAAAGTAATTGCTTTTTTAATTTCAATTCATTTTTCAGTTCAGAAACAATGGTTAACGGTAATGAAACTGAAGAAGTGTTCCCAAACTTAGCAATAGTGGATGGCACTTTAGTCGGATCGATTTTTAATTTCTTGATTAAATAGCTGTTCATAAAATCATTAGCTTGATGAAAAACAAAGAAATCAATTTTATCTTTGTCGATATTCGAAAATTCAATTATATTTTTGAAGTCTTTGGGAATTTCCCGGATAACAAAATTGAAAACATCGCCACCATTCATATAACCTTGTTCGTCGGTACGAATATTGCCATATTCATCCACAACTTTTTCTTTCAAAGTTTCCGGTGAGCTTGGATTACGATAACCTCCGGCATTGATTTTTATTAAAGATTCTCTTGAACCATCAGAATTCATCGAAAAATAGCTATTCCCAAATTTTTCATTACGCTCGATTAGCGCCGCTGCCCCTCCATCTCCAAATAAGAATGCCGTTTTGCGATCTTTCGGCGAATACACTTTAGACCGAGTCTCACCGTCCAGCAACAGAGCTTTTCGTATTCCTTGGTGTTGCATTAAACCATAAATGACAGAAAGGCCATAGATAAAACCGGAGCATCCCAAATTAATGTCAAAAGCAATCGTATTGTTTGATAATCCTAATCGATCTTGTAATAAAAGTGAAGTTGCCGGCATTCGATAATCAGGAGTCTGAGAGACAAAGACCAATAAATCTATTTCATTCTTTTCAATTTTCATTTCTTGAATCAGCTTTTCGGCAGCCGTAAAACACAAGTCGGAAGAACATGTATCAGCATCAGCAAAACGTCTCTCCTTAATACCAACTTTATCTACAACTTCTTTTACCTCATCAGCAGGGAAATATAAGGTGTATTCATAATTGTTAATAATAGTTTTTGGCACTGCTGCCGCTAATCCAGATATACCTATCTCGGAAAATTGTACCAAAGCCATATCAACCTTCCTTTATTTTATTGATCAAATCTTCTACAGTGATCAATGTCTTAAAATCTTTTGTTTCTATTTGAATTTCAAACTCTTCGTCCAGCATAGCAATAACTGAAAGATAAGATAATGAATCCCAATTTTCATATTCACGAAATTTGTCATGCAAATTGATTTCATTTGCATTAACTTTTATTATATCAGCTAATAAAGCAATGAATTTAGTTTCCATCAATTTTTGTTTTTTTTTATTCATTTATTATTTTTGCAGGATTACCAAAATATGACACCTCATCTTTTGTTTTTCGTATAACGACACTCCCGGCTCCAATTCTAGTATGGTCCCCAATTTTCAGCCCTTGCAATACCAACGATCGAGCGCCAAAAAAATTGTTATTCCCGATTATGGTATCACCCGAAATACGAGTTTCCGGTTGCATAACATTATAATTGCCAATAACCACATTGTGCCCCAAAGACACGCATCCGTTGAGCAGATTAAAATTTCCTAAATTAGTCAAACAACTGATTCTTGCACCAAATCCTAATACATTTCCTTGTCCCCACATAACTGAATTCCGGTCAAAAAAAAGCACATTAGGGGCTATTATGTTAGGAAAATAGATGAGAGGATTCGTTATTTTTTGTGTTAAATTCTCAAGTGCATTCGGCGATGCAATAGCCATCACAATCGATAACTTTTGGGCATAATTATTCAATTTTTCCAAGTTGCCAATTACGTTTCCGTAGTAATTGTTTTTTCCTACCGGACACCCATCATCAAAATAACCAATTAAATTCCACGTTGGTTCGATTTGATTGATGGCATTAATCAAACATGCAATTTCCCGGCCGAAGCCTCCGGCGCCGTAGATAGCGAGGTCTTTCATTTAATTATAATTTTCAACATATAATAATGCATTTTCTTGCGTGAAATCAAAAGATGCTTTTCTTGAATTTAATGAATATCTTAAACAAATATCTTTATTATTTTTCATATTCAAAATAAACTCTCTCATTTCATTGATTGAATGTTTCTCAAAAATATCACCAATATTATATTTTTTAACGAGATTTCCTAGTTCCGAATTCTGGCTTCCAATGCACAATAGGACTGCACCAACTGCCATTAAACTATATGTTTTACTGGGAACACTTAGCAATGAAGTTTCTTTATCTATAGTAACAATTCCAATATCTGCACAACTTAAAGAAAGTGGCAATAACTCTACCTTTTGGTAAGGAAGTAAAATACAATTATTTAACTCGTGTTCAATAATCATCGATGTTATTTTCACTTTTTTTATCCCCTCACCTATAAGAACAAATATAACCTCTTGATCATTTTTCATAACCGCAGCCAATTCAATTATTGATTCAACATCATGAGTTGCCCCCATATTGCCGGAATAAAGCACCACAAACCGTCCTTCTAAATGATATTCTTTTACAAAGGGGTTATTTTCTTTTGGTAAAGGCTTTAGAAATGAAGTATTAGACCAGTTTGGGATTACCTTAATATTGCATCTATCTGTGTATTGTGCTAAACAATCAGCCATTCCTTCACTAATTGTATAAATATTAGATGCATTGTTAAAAACTTTACGATTAACTCTTTTCCAGCATTTGGAAACAATCGAATTTTCTTTTAAAAGATGGTGATTAATTAAGATATCAGGATAAGTATCATAAATCAATAAAGAATACTTTCTCTTAAAGAGTATTGGTATAAATCCGGTAAACGGCGGGTTTGAAACTAAAAACAGATCATATCCTTTATTGTATTTGTATAATAATTTGAAAACAATCTGCGTAGTTGCCAATATCCATGAATATAAACGGGTTATATTACTCTGTCTTTTATAAGAAACTATTTTAACAATTTTAGCATAGCTGTTTAATTCTGTATATCGCTTTATCAATTGTCCGGTAATCAGAACAGCTTCTTTATATTTATTGTTAAATGCATTAACAATATCAATCATTAAATACCCTGAATTTTGATTGACAAAAACAATTTTATCACTTTTGACTTTCATTTCAAGATCGAGAAACCAATTCTCCTAATTCGTTCGAGGTTATAAATTCTACTTCAGGCCACTTCTTGATAATCTGTGAAAACAATGTGTCTAACTTTTTCAAACCGGCTTCTCTGTTTCTCGGATCGATTGAACCTGTATAATTAACTCTGTGCGAACTTATGGTTGCCGGTTTCCTCCATTTAAATGCGATTTCAATTTCTTTCAAACAATCGTTAACCCAATCCTTATCCTTTGAATATTCCCGACTTGTCGGCTCAAAAAAACAATTTCGAGTTAAATAGGTTTGTCCATAAGCATTCTTTTTCCCCATATAGCGAAATTGTTTTTCATACTGCCCATTTCCTAAAGGTTCTATATTAATTTTGCCGGTTCCAATATATTTAACTCCCGAATCATTCAAAACAGATTCCAAAGAATTATTAAATGGGCCATTGGTTGGGATAAAGTATTTAGCTCTAAATCCATAGAGTTTTTCAAACTCATCCAATCCAGTAATAATGACTTCCTTCAAATACGGTAAATCCTGAATATCATCTATATCAAAAGCAGCTCGCAAGTCCGGAATTTTTTCTCCATTAACACCTTCATTTACATAAGGGATCCCATACTTAAAAATAGTTCGAATGGTTTTATCTTTATTTTGTAATAATTTCATCCAACGTTGAACATTCAAATGTTCTCTTCCGTGAAAAACAGGAATAAACAGTCGTTTATTTATTCCTTCTTTCCATAATTCATAGACTCGATCTCGGCCATTATATTTTTTGCAGGTTTCCGAAAACAATTCATATTCATATTTATTGAAACCGGAATTTTTTATTTTTTCAAAATCAGGATTTGATACCAAACTAACTCCTGTCATAACCGGAACTCTTCCCGTGGAATCTTTATGCTTAGATAACACTTCATACAGCATTTCCAAGTCATCATTCGATTCCAAACAATCATAGTTTAGAAAATGGTTTTTACTAAAATCAAAACCTAATGATATTAATTTATGTAAATCTTCTTTAGTTGACATATAAACCGATCCCCAATCGTCACTCTCAATTACGACTATTTTCTTGTTTGTTCTGAATCCGGGTACGTTGCTTATGTGTCGTAATATATCTCTTTTCAAATTCATTTGTTTACTTGATTAATTAGAATGCCATACTTCATTATAAATTTGTATAATTTTAGAATACATAGTGTCCCATGAAAATCGACTTGCATTTTCCAGCCCTGTTCTTACGATTGCATTTCTTACTTCTTTTTCCTTTAATATCTCAAAACAACTAAGTATTGAATCAACACTCAATTCATTTAATAAAAGTGGAGTATCCCCTATAATTTCAGGAATTGAAGATGCATTATAAGCAATAACAGGGCATCCTGCTTTTTGAGCTTCTAATACAGGAATCCCAAATCCTTCATAAGAAGAGGGATAAAGCAATGCATACGCGTTATTATACAATTTATTTAAATCTTTAGTTTCAACGTACCCTAAATGATTATATCTTCCTATCCCCAAAGTCATGTCTATATTCTTTTTTTCTTTTTTCGAAAAAGGAGACCCTACAATTACAAGATTTAATTTTGATGCAGCAACTGCTTTCACAGCTAATTCAAAATTCTTATATTTTGATCTCAATCCCACAAAAAGGACATAAGAATCATTATTTGAAAAAGGAATATTTAGAGGTTTGTCATAAAGAGGATAATATTCATCAGATACGCCATTATATACAACATGAATTTTATTATTATTTATTTGAGGTAGGAATTTCAATAAGTCTCTTTTTGTATTTTCTGACACACATATTATTGCCTCTGCATTTTTTATCGAATGATATTTTTGCCAACAATGAATCTTTTTACGAATTCCTTGAGAAAAATATTCATATATAAAATCATGAACAGTAACTACATTAATTGCTTTTTTATTAGTAGCTACTCGATAATATGGTGAATGAAAAATAAACTTATCTTTTACATCTATGGTCGGATTCAAATATTTTTTCAACTTAATAGCCCAATGACTCATGTATTTAATATCATCATTAGGAATAAATAAACTATGCCTATATATATTTTTAAACGATTTGCATTCTAAATAGTATGATTTAAAATTCTTATTTAATAAAACTCTTTTCAATAATTCATACCAAACTATGGAAACACCACCCGCTCTTTGGCAAGAAAAAACCATATTATCGAATACAACTTTCATATTTTTATTTCGTAATAAAGTCCAAATATCTTTTTGCAATTACATCAATATTCAAATTTTCTCTGATTTTAAAAGCGTTTTTCGCAATGGAATTTCTAAGATTTTCATCTTCTATCAAAGTATCGATCGCTTTTGCCATTGAATCGCTATTTGCGGGCTCTATCAGCATACCATTGACTCCATCTTCAATAATATCTCTCGGGCCTGCGATGCAATCAGTACTTATACATGCCCGAGGCACTGACATCGCTTCAATAAGCGCATTCGGGAAACCTTCAGATAAAGATGGAAGAATAAATATTTTGGATTCCGATAGAAATTTTGTTAAATCTTTTTGCTCCCCTGCAAAGATAACTCTGTTTTGTAATCCCAATTCGGTACATTTACGTTCTAATGATTCACGTTCTTTTCCATCACCCACAATTAATAGTTGCCATTCTTTATTTTTGATTTTTGAAAAAGCCTCAATTAAATATGTATGACCCTTTTCTTTGGTTAACCTGCCAATAGTTATGACTTGATTCTTTTTGGGGCATTCAGTTACATCAATTGCATTTACAGGATTTGGTATCACTTCAATATTCCTGTTTTTCGTTTTTTCACTAAGGATATGCTTTGCATAAGATGTCTGAGCAATGATTCCTGTTGCGAATGGATATGTTTGTTTTTTTAAACTATTTTGAATTCGGCCTAAGGATAAAGTAGGACTCATCCGATCCGATAAAAAAACCGGTATGCTTAATTGTCGTGTTGATAAAATTACAAATGAGTTTGTCCACTCTCCAAAAGCCATAACAACATCCGGATTTATTTTTTTTACGTTTCTTCTGATGTATAACATCATCTTTATAACATATAACCAAGGAGAATAAGCAGATCTATCAAAAGAAGGCTCAATAAATTTTACTTTTTCATTAAGGTAAAAAAAAAGTTTATCCGTTTTATACAACGCTAATACAATGACCTCATGACCAAGGTCTGCAAAAACATTTGCCAAAAAAGTGGAGGCTTTTTGAATGCCGCCCATTCCAAGTCCATTGTTTATGATGACAATTGATTTATTATTCATTCATTATTCCCTGCTTGTACTATTAGATTTCCGAATAGATTATTTATGAAACAACTATTTTTTGAATATAGCTACAATTAATTCTTTTTGATTATTTGGTGACATTAAGTATTCACATTTAGTTAAATCTGAATGAATTTCAATTGTTTCTATTTCTTTTAAACCATTCAGAACTTTGGTCTTTTCATCATAATCAACTCTAAAAATAGTATAGTTAAGATTTTTTAGAAGTTTTTCTATCTCTTGTTGTCTTTCCAGTCTATCAGTATAATTTGCATTATAGACCGGTAATATTTCAACTTGTATAAAAGGTTGGTCTTTTATTATCAAATCTTTAAATTGCTCTAGAATTTCTTTTTCAGATCCTTCTACATCAATTTTCAAAATACTTATTCTGGGAAAAGAAATGGTTTTTGCTATTTGTGCAAGTGTAAAACATGCAATATATTCTTTTTTTATTATCTTCTGATCGGGACGGAAATTTTGGATAATTGATGCAGAACTGTTTGTATCTTCATTTGAAAAAAAATTAAGTTCTAACAATTCATTAACGTTGGAAATTGCACATGGAAGCAATATCGTATTTTTTATTCTGTTTTTTTTAATAAGTCTTTTCATATAAAATACACATGCATCGTTTGGCTCGAAACCAACATAAAGCATTTCTTCATCAACAGAGCGAAGTTTTAACAAAGTCTGTCCTATATTAGCACCAACATCGATATATGCGCCTTCGTTTATATTAATAAGGTTCTTTAAAATTTGAACCATCCATATCTCGCTAATAAAAAGATTTGTTAATCCAATATTTCCAACCGTTGGAATTATAAATCTTCGTTTGTTTATTTTTACAGGAAAATTAACATTAAAAAAATTGAATAATAAATTGACGCTTTTTTTTAGTATCTTTTTCATAATATATCTATTATATTTATATTTTTATTTATTTTTGCGAATGACCAAAATCGAAAATCGAACCCTACTAAATTAATGCCCCAGTTTAAAATTTTACACTACATAGTTCTTCAACTGATATATCTTCATGAACGTTAAATAATGAAAATTGGCCAACATTTCAACGCCTATACATAAGTTAAAGCTTAATTGTTTGTAATAAAAAAAACATATTCATCAGTCTTTTTAGACCAGCGTCATTTTTTTAATAGTCCCTAATTTCAATAATTTTGATAAAATTTCTGTACTATTCTATATAACTACTTTGAAATGTTGTCACTGAGTAAAATCTATCATATATTTTTTATACCAAATTTGGAAAATTAGCAAATGCCATAAAGTTCTATTATATATAAAGTTGGGGTTCAGTCTATTTTCAAACAGTTCGCCTCTTCTTTTTGCCACTTGATCATAATCAAAAAGTCCTTGTGAAAGAGTAAATTCCTTTCCCAAATAATAGTCAATTATGTCTCTCATTTTATCGTTTCTTAACCAACTGAGCACTGGAATTGAAAAACCATGTTTTGGTCTGTCCGTCAAGCCACGAGGAACATAATCATTCAATAGGTCCTTCAAAATAATTTTCGTATTGCTTTTCGTCACCAAAGAATCGGTCGGCAATTGATTTGTAAATTCTACCATTTGGCGAGAAAGAAATGGAGAAACAACATTCATATTGTAAAAAGCAGAAGGTTGTTCTACTTTAATTAATGTTCCCACCAAATAAGTATATTGCAACATTAACAAATTTCTACGAACCAAATCTTTGATTGCAAAATTTTTCTCAATTGGGAAATTAATTTCGGTAGGTTTTGTTAACAACATTTTTTTTATCAAAGTGTCTTCCTCAGAATTAATCATTTGCGTTTTATATTGCTCATCAGAGAGTGATAATACTCTCTTGTATTTTGGTATAAGATGCGAATATAGCCCTAACTCTTTTATCAATATATTTATTGGTTTGATTATTCCTTGATATGGTGTTAAGAATAAAAGCTGTTTCAAAAATCCGTAACCTCCCAATATTTCATCTGAACCATCTCCTGCGAAGACATAATCAACTTTTTGTTTTGCCATTTTCATAACTATTGACATAGGAATTTGCGAACTATCTCCAAATGGCTCATCATATATTATCGGAATCTCTTCCAGAAAATCACACATATCATCAATAGTAATATATAATTCATTATGAGATGTGCCAATATGAGTAGCTATCTCTCTTGCAAACACAGCTTCATTTTGTTTCTTATCATCAAAACCAATTGTAAATGTCTCTATTTTCTTCGGAGACTGCTTTTGAAGTATTGCAGCAAGTATACTTGAGTCAATACCTCCACTCAAGAAAGAACCATATTTAATATTTTGTTTGGTATTTGCCTCAACAATATCATTAAGAATTTGTTTTAGTTCAATTTTTGCTGTCTGATAGTCTTTGATAATGTTTTTTTGTCCTTCGAAGAAAATTTCAGCCACATCCCAATATTTAGTTTGGCTAACCTTGCCTTCTTTAACAGTAATATACGTGGCTGGTGGAAGTTTTGAGAGATTTTCAAAAACCGTGTTGGGATAATGATAGTAGCCATGGTTAAGGTAGATACCCAAAGCCTCTAAATCTATCTTTTTTTCAAATTTAGGATAAGCAATTATATGTTTCAACCGAGTCGAAAAAATCAAGTCTTCGCTTATAAATCCCCAATATAAGGGTTTTATTCCGGCACGGTCACGTGCCAATATTATCTCACCATTATCTTTATTAATTACCGCAAAGCAAAATGCACCGTCTATTTCATTCAATAGGTTTAATCCCAATTTATTATAAAGTGAAACAAATAACAAAAAATCATCTTTAACAACTAATGAATACTTGGTAGCCAGATAATTTCTATTTGAAATATATCCGTCAAAACACAATACCTTGTTAGAAGAATCATCGGATTCGGCAGAAGAAATCACGCAGTATTTAACTTTCGCTTGTTTATGAAAAACCAAAGATGATTCATCTCCAAACTCTTTCCGAACGGGATCAATTTGCTCGCGGTTTAAAGTTCTTTTAGATACTATTGCAAAAAAGCTCTTCATTTAACTTCTGATTAATTCTCCAAGTGAATCGGATGTCATAAATTCTACTTCCGGCCACTGTCGAACGATTTGTTTTAATAATATTCCTAATAGTTTCAAATTAACATCTCTATTTTTCACATTTAATGCACCAATGAAGTTCAACCGATGAGCAGAAATAATTGCCGGTTTTTTCCACCGAAATGCAATCTTTATCCTGCTTAAACAATCATCAACAAAATTGATATTCGGATCCTGAGATGGTTCAAAAAAACAATTACGAACCAAGTAATACTGACCAAATTTATTTTTTTCACCGCAAAAATGATATTTTCCATTCTTGCATGAAAGTTTTTTCTGATATGTCGAATATATTTGAAAATGCCCCCCTTGAATGTATTTAATTCCTCCTTCTATATAGCATTTTTCAATAAAATCATCCCATGTACAACAAGGAGAAATTGCAGAAACAGAACGATAACCAAATAAATTTTCAAATATATTTAATCCTTCTATTATTGATCTTTTGATAAATTGTTGCTCTGATTTATCTCGATAATTATATGCTGACAAAACATGAACTCGATTGTCGTTTGGAATATCCATCACTTGGCTAAAAACAGTTTCATTAAAAGCAGCTCTTGCTCCACCTATGTCGTTTCTCAATAAATTCAGCCACAATTGAGCATTCAAATGTTCCCTACCGTGGAATTGAGGATAGAATACACTATTATCTAAGCCTTGTTTCCACATATTAATAGGGTTCGCTTGTGGATAATATCTTCCCATTGTTTCAGTCATCAACTCGTAATGGTATTCAGTGAAACTTGAAGCCCTAATTTTTTCAAAATTAGGATTTGCAACAACACAATTAGCTGTCATAATGGCGGGATTATCTTTTTTATCTTTTACTGAATTCAGCACTTCAAATAAATTCTCTAAGTCTGATTGAGATGCGATAGTGTCAATCTTATCGTATTCTAAATCCAAATCAAAATTAACTTTTTTAGTGATTAGTTTTTCCAACGTCTCAATAGAAGGCATCCGAATACTTCCCCAATCATCGCTTTCAATAACGATAATTTTGCGATTTGTATGCCATCCCATTGCGTTGATAAAATTATTTCCTAATATGTGTTTAATATGATTGAATGCCATTAACTTGTTGCTAAATCGATGAATTTTTTTGCTACATTTTTTATGTTATAATCATCAATATTGCTTACAATATATTGTTGCGAATAGTCTCCATTTAAAAATTGTGTAAATTTACCTTCATCAATGTTTTGTGAATCGATTGACAAGATTGGTCTGCCACTCAAAGCATAATCAATTAATTTGCTGGGTATCTGTACTGAGGTCCCATTCTCAATATTTAGAACGAAATCACAAATACTCATTCTATAAATTAATTCATCCCTGTCTATATAACTACTAATAAGTAATTTTTCTCCGAAAATTTGCTTATATGGTTCTATAAAAACAGACTGATTTGTGTAAATATAAAATTTAAAAATAATTTTTCTGTCTAATAAAAAATTTAAAATTGGTCGAATATCTCGTCGCCCGGGAATAAAACTTCCTGCATAGATAAATGTTATAACTTCATTCGGAATGTATTTCTCTACTTTCCGAATTTTTGAAAAATCAAATCCCTGAGGTATTATACGTATTTTATCCCAAAACTCACGATAATAACCTGTTATCCCACCTTCTACAGGGATTGTAATATAATTCGCTCTTTTGCAGAATGATTTTTCGAATAATTTAAAAAAGAAAGGATTTCTGAATGTATCCGTTTTGCAAAGCATAAACGGATCCCCGCAATCTGCAATCCAAGTATGTGTTAATTTTTTATTTTTTCTTAATGCTTTTTCCACACCCCAATGAATCGGATGAGGAACTGCAATAGAAATAACCAGATCATATCCTCCAATTTTAGAAAAAAGTCGGGGAAGTTTCCATAAATATTGAATATCGGGATAAGCTAAGAAAGTATTTAGAAATCGATTGATAATCCTTTTAACAATTATAGATACTCTATTCCCTTTCAGTTCAATCTTTTTTTCTCGATCAATGTGGACAAATCGGATATCGATCTTATTCTCGATCTTAAAATTATTATAATCATAGTTATTTTCCGGAATATAAACAGTTACCTGATGACCTTGTTTGGCTAATTCAGCGGTTAATTCTGTCGTTCTGAAAGATCGGGGATTTTGTTGAGGGAAGAACCCGCCTGATACAATCAATATTTTCATTTTAAAAAATAGATTTGACAAAATGAATAATCGGCTGAGTATCATCAATAAAATAAGCAGCTATCGGATTAAAAAAAAGACTGACTCCATAATAATCGGTTCCAATCCTTAACGATATTATAATAGGCAAAAGCAATAAGATGGGAACAAATTTGAAAATTATAGAAATACCGCTTTGTTTATAATTATTTTCTTTGAAAAGAATATAGAATAATATAACAGAGGTAAAAGCAAATATTTGAGACAGAGTAAAAAAACGATTGATACTTGGAATTGATGAAAAAATATTTAATATAGAATAAATAAATAATGAGAAGCAAATAAAATTATATAATGCTTTATCTGCTTTAATTATTTTTTTACCCCAAATGCATGAAACAAATAGTAATATAGTAGTTGTCCATCGAACAAGAATCTCTGAAGCGATTATATAAAAATTTACGTCTTTTTTTGCTTCAATAACTTGTTGAGCATATTCTTGATTAATATAACTATTCACTTTAAACGAAAGAAAAGAAGGTGTATAAGACGATAAAAAATTCCTAATTAATTCAAAATCAATTTCTTTTATGAAGAAAGAAATTATATAAAAAGTTAATAAAAAATTGATCGATTTTGGAATAAAGTAGTAGGCAAGTAAAATGATTACAGGGAAAAAAAATGCAAAATGAATAAAAATAGAAGCAAGACACCAAATTAATTTTGATCTGTTGGAATTGTATAAATAAGGCAACGCGCCATATACAAAGACATGAAGCGCCGTCCACATTCGAACCCCGTTAATATTCCAAATCGGACATATAAGGATATAATATAATGTCAGCAAAATCAAAGGGAAACTAATAGTCTTAGGAAATTTATCTAATACGAACCAGATATTTCTGGAGTAAAAGAATCCGAAGACAATCGCAAATACGAAAAAAAGCCAACGGGGATTACCGGTTACGAGTGATAGTAAATAAGTTATTGTGGGTTGATAGATATCAGTAAACTCTCCGTCTTCGTAGAATGAAGAAGTAAAATTTTCTAAAGTAACAGGGTTTTGATTAAGCTCTATTAAACGTTTGGCATATCGAGTTCCATCGGCACTACTATCTTCCTCAGGAAAATAAATATGAATCATTCCAAGGAAAATACAAAACAGCCAAAATAAGTTTTTGGCTTGAGGCAATCGGAATTTCTTAAAACTCAAGAAAAGCGTCCATAAAGGTAATATTAAAATAGTAAGATATAATTGATCTGATTTTTTTGTGTTTGTTAATGACATTTTATTTAATCTTTCTGATTAGTTTTTTTTTATAGTAAACGTAACAATCTTTATTTGTTGCATAAAATGGAATAAAATAAGACTCTTTTTGTAGTAAAAAATTATTGATTATTATGCGTAATACAATATAAAATTTGGTATGATCTTGATTTTCCTCTGCAAGCCTTTCGCTTTTGTAGAAAAGGACGTATGAGGTTTTTCAACTCGATATGATAAATTGAAAGGAGTTTATCCTTTATGTTTTTATTGAATTCATGAATTTCAAAATTTACTGAAACATTCAATACATCAGTTAAATAATTAAATGATTTTGAATTGTAAGAATTGATATGTTCTCCGCCTTCTACAATTTTTTCATCGTATGGAACAGCAATATACAAGGTATCACATTTTTGTAACAATTCGGAAACCACATTTTTATCATCGGATAAATGTTCGAGTACGTGAGAAATAATAATGACATCTACACGGGGGACTTCATTTATACTTCCCATGATAAAATTTATGTTGGAATTCTGAAATTTTGCTTTGCATTGTTTTATAGCAATATCGGAAAAATCCATTCCTATATATTTTGCTTTAGGATATTTTGATTGATAGATGGGGATTGCATCTCCTAATGCACAGCCAAAGTCCAGTATGGTTCCGGAAAAATTATTCTGCATTTTCAACGATTGAGCTATGCGTTTTGCATATTTTTTGGTTTGGGATTCACCTCCTATTGATTTCCAGGATTTAGGGTTCTCGATTTTAAATCGATTTTCCCAATACTCTTTTGTATTAATATTTCCCATTTTTAAAGAATTTTTAGATTATTAACGCTTGGCTTATTCTTTATACTTATTAGCAATGGTTTTATTGTCATCAAATAATCTATTTTAAAAAGGAGAGAACATACAAAATAAAGCATAAAATAAGCTAAACAACTGACAAATAATATAGGTAATTTATTCAAAGAAGAATAGTTTACCAACGTATAATGCAGTGTAATCAATATTAATACAGATGGGAGTACTATTTTTAGTAACAGTTTTATTGGAAACAATTCATAAACTTTTATATTAAAATATTTTGCAACTAATAGCAACATAGCTAATATCAGTCCTAATCGGACAAATACGGAAATAGCTGTAAGCACATAAGGCGAATTGAAAATTAATACACTCATATATTCCAAAGCGATTAAAATAACAGCACTAATCATGTGAACATTGGCATAATATTTTGTTTTTCCGATCGAAATGATCAGAGGTGCATATACTATTAATGTGAAAAAATTAGCTAATGATTTGATTCTAAAATAAACGGAAGAATTTTCATACATTTTCCCGTATAAAACAACCATTAAAATGTCGGCAAAAAACCAACAATAAAGTAATAAAGGATAAATGAATTTTGCCGATTTTTCAAATACGCTTATCCACAATGGGAATATTTCAATTTTGGGATCGATCTTTTCATAGCTCAATTTTGAGAACACAGGTGATAATACAGTTGCGCAAGCACCTACTATCATTCCAACAAAAGGCAACTCCATGGAGCCATTCGAAAATTCGGCAAAGACAGATGTTCCAAAAAAACGGCTGATAAAAAATTGGTCGGCAGAATTGATCACTATTCCCCATAAACTTGCATATAAAAGCGGTAATGAAAATTTGAATATTTCATTATAAGAAATTTGACAATTTTCATTTTTAGTATTTTTTACGGGTAGATATTTGAAGTACAAAGCTAACAGAAATGAAAAGAAAGAAGCTGCTACAAAGCCGATAATCGCTTGGATGTATCCGCCTTTAAAAAAAACGACCGGTATAGTTACACAAAGCAACATGAAAACCCGAGTGCTTATTGTATATATCGCTAAAAACTGTGTTTTACGAAAAGTAGATAAAATTCCTTCTAATCCCATGGTAGGTAACATTAATAAAGGTACGGGTGAAAAGATTTTCAATGCCAATTCCAAATCGGGGTTTTTTAAGAATGCTGCTATTTGTGGAGAGAAAATAAATATTAATAAGGAGAATGCACTTCCCAATAAGAAAAATAAATTAGTCAACTTATTAATCAGATTTTTTGCTTCATTTATAGGAACTCTCGGTAAATAATACGAAAAAGCTCTCGGAAGACCTAAGGTAAATATTGTAAGTAAAGTATTATAAACATACAATACTTGTTTGTATGTTCCATAATCTTCTTTCAGGAAGTATCTGCTCAATATCATAGAACTGATGAGAGCAAAACCATAAGAGAATAAACTCCCCAAGGATACCCAAAATGCTTGAACTGTGTTACTGCTTTCTTTCAATCTATTTATTGGTAAAAAGATTCACTATCCTCTCACACGCCCGCCCATCCCCATAAGGATTATGCGCCTCCGTAATCCGATCGCTGTACATGCAGCTGTTTTATTTATTGGTTATCACTTTCCAATAACCTCTTGTTTTTCCTATCCGCTCAAGAATACCTTTCTTTTTCAAGTTATCCAAATATTTTTGTATTACAGATTCATTTACATCCATTTGTTTGGATAATTCTTTACGACTAATGGAAGGATTTACCGTTATTATATTCAAAATTTCTCTTTGTCTATCTGTCAAAATTTCTCTTATTTGACCACCTATTTGACCACCTATTTGACCACCTATTTGACCACCTATTTGACCACCTATTGTAGCGCTTGTATCATTTTTATTATCTACAAACTTTTGCGTGTTTTCATCAAAAAGCAAGCCAAACACAATCACAAGCATTCCATCAGTTTCTTCTTTGAATACAGGTTCGGTCAAACCATATTCGATAAACATACGACGAACACGTTTGATACCTGTTCCATAACGTTCTATCCAACCCATTTCTTTTATTGTTTTGGCGATTTGCCGATTACGTGGTTTAGAAACATAATCGTTTGTGCGTAACTGTTCAATAGAAATGGAATCGGGTAATTTCCCCGGATTATAAAACTGAATGTGATCAGAAAATATCTTGATAATTGAATTATACGAAGAAGTATAATCGCGATGAATAATCATATTCAATACAATTTCGCGTATAGCATCAAGTGGATATTGCCAACGCTGTATGTTTTCTACTTGTTTGTCGCTAATAATCAACTATTTCCCAATCGGGAACAACCTGCGGTTGCGTTTTAGTCTTAACTTCATTAACCCAATTTTGAATGCTTTCCTTTCCTATTGTAAAGTTTTTTATCAGCTTCCCTTTATCATCAACCCCAACAAGCACCTTTCCGCCTTTCGCGTTGGCAAATGCAACCAGCGTTTCAATAACATCTTCATTGAAATTCGGCTTAAATTCTATATGTTGGGATTCTTTGGACATTTTACAATTATGTAAATCTGTATATCAAATTTTTAGAAATGTAAAATCCTTTCACACGCCCTCCCATCGCCATAAGGATTATGCGCCTCCGCCATCCGGTCATAAACCGAACGGTCGTTCAACAACAAGTTCACATTTTCAATGATTTCATTGGCGTCCGTTCCTACCAATTTCACCGTTCCTGCTTCCACAGCTTCCGGTCGCTCAGTAGTATTGCGCATCACCAACACCGGTTTTCCCAACGAAGGCGCTTCTTCCTGCACTCCGCCACTGTCAGTCAATATCAAATAAGAATGTTGCATCAAATAAACAAATGGTAGATAATCTAGCGGCGAAATTAAATAAATGTTTGGTATATCTGCTAATAGTTCATACACCGGTTTTTGTACATTCGGATTCAAGTGTACCGGATAAACAATGTCAATATCCGGGTGTTGACCGGCTATTTCTTTCAGCGCTTTACAAATATTCAAAAATCCTTCGCCGAAGTTTTCACGACGGTGTCCTGTAACTAATATGTATTTTTTATTGGATTGCTTCGTCGCTGTCGCTCCTCGCAATGACGGTTGACATGGATACCCAAGGTCTTTAATTTGTTGTTGGAGTTGTTGTTGCAATGATGAATCATTGTTGATCTTATCTACAACCCAAAGTAATGCGTCAATTACGGTGTTGCCGGTAATGAAAATTTTGTTTGAATCAATTTTTTCCTGTAAGAGGTTGTTCTTTGATGTTTCCGTCGGTGCAAAACAATAATCACACAATCGGTCAGTCAATTGCCGGTTCATTTCTTCGGGCCATGGAGAATTAAGATTGTAGGTTCGTAAACCTGCTTCCACATGGGCAACTTTGATTTGTTGGTAAAATGCAGCGATTGCTGTTGCCATTGAAGTGGTCGTATCTCCATGAACAAAAACAATTTCCGGTTGAAATTCTTTTAATACGTCTCGCATTCCCAACAAGACTTTCGCTGTAATGTCGTACAAATCCTGATTCGGAGCCATAATATTTAAGTCGAAATCAGGCTGAATTTCAAATACGTTCAATACCTGATCCAGCATTTGACGATGTTGTCCGGTTACGCAAACCTTTGTATCGAATTTTTCGGGATATTTCTGAAACTCTTTTACCAAAGGAGCCATCTTAATGGCTTCCGGGCGAGTTCCGAAAACAAGCAATATCTTCTTCTTCATTTCCTTACTCCGCAAAAATCCAATTCGATTTTCGAATTAGATTTTGGAATATTAAAAAATGGTGTGTGCGCAACTAACCAAACAATGATGTCCGCTTTTTCGTAAGCTTCTCGATAGTCAAATAGTTGAAATGTTTTGTGTTGGGAAATATTCGGTTCAACAACCAATACTTCGGCATTAGATTCGCTGATAATGCGGGAAGTGATGTATTTTGCCGGTGATTCTCGCAAGTCGTCGATGTCCGGCTTGAAAGCCAGGCCCATACAAGCAACGACAGGGTCTTTTCCGGTTTTTCGTTCTAATTCCCGACAAGTTTCCAACACTTGATTAGCACACCAATCGGCTTTGTAGTCGTTGGTTTCCCGCGAGCGTTTGATGATTTGTGCCTGTTCGGGGAAATCGGATACAATGAACCAAGGGTCTACTGCAATGCAATGTCCGCCAACGCCGCAACCGGGTTGCAGGATTTTCACTCTGGGGTGTTTATTTGCCAAAGAAATCAGTTCCCAAACATTGATGCCGGCTTTGTCGCAGATCATGGACAATTCGTTCGCAAAAGCGATTTCTACATCGCGAGATGAATTTTCGGTTAATTTGCACATTTCGGCAGTACGAGCATTGGTGGGATGCAAAGTCCCTTTCACAAATCGGGAGTAAAATGCGCCGGCTTTTTCTGTGGATTCAGGATTAATTCCTCCGATCACCCGATCATTGTGTTCCAATTCGTAAATCACATTTCCCGGTAATACCCGTTCGGGACAATAGGCTATATAGATTTTATCTTTCAGTTCGGGACGTTCCTTGAATATCAAAGTTGCCATTTTTTCTGTGGTCATGACGGGAGAAGTGGATTCGATGACAAACAAATCGTCGGTTTTCAGAAAGGGGATAACGGTTCGTGTAGCTGCTTCCACGTAGGAAATATCTGCGCGATGATTCTGTTTGAATGGCGTCGGGACAACGATAAAATAAGCGTCTGCAACTTTAGGCAGTATGGATGCCTGCAAATGTCCGGATTGAATCACCTCCTTAACCAATTTGCCCAAGTGTGGTTCGACGATATGGATTTCTCCCCGATTGATGGTTTCAACCACCGAAGGATTGATATCAACCCCTAGAATAGTTAATCCTTTAGATGCAGCAAAAGCAGCTGTGGGAAGACCTATATAGCCTAAGCCCATAAATACGGCATCTATTTTTTGTTTGTTTAGCATATTTTTTTAACAGATTTCATCCCCATGCTAAGTGTAGCATCCTCGAGCCTGTTGGACAACCTTAAATTTTTGGCAGATATAATTTTCCCGATATTATCCATTAACCAATTTTTGAACTAAGGCTGAATGATTTTTGCCACTTTTATTCCCAAATCAGTAGTTACTTTTACAATGTACAATTTATCAGCAATATTGGAAGTAATCACATACTTGGTATTATGTATATTCCTGCGTTGCAAAAATAATCTGCCGTCTATTCCATAAATGGTAACATCTTGTATTTCATCGGGAGATTCAATACAAATATTTTTACTTTCATCTACATAAACTCTCGTATATGTACTTTCTAATGAATCTATACTTGAATTTGTTAAAGACTTCAATCCCTTTAATCCCTTTAAATCTTCCCCGTAGGCATTTGATATAGCCCAACCTCCGGCGCCCAGACATGAATAATAAATGAAAAATTGATTATCGACCATTACAATCGAAGACCTGTAAATACATTTACTATCAAATGCCTGTGGATTTTTTGACTTTCTCATTATTGGAAATGGATCTTCAAAAGTGCTGTCATATTTTTGTTTTACCGCAAATAAATCGGAAGTATTTCGATTTCCATCGCTCCCAAAACCGCAAAAAACAATCCAATAACCATCTTTTCCGTTATTTACAACATCCAAATGCCAGGGAATTTTCATTATTGCAGAATAATTGACAGGCAAAGGTTTTTTGGTCGACCAATTTGATGGAGTATTACCGGAGCTTTCCTGATAATATATTTGCCCGGAATATTCATCGACAAACCACATCTTGTATATTCCATTTTCGAAAAGTAATGACGGCGACAATAAATCGCCATGCGGATGATCGCTTATTAAAATTTCTTCGGCGCTCCAATTTATACCGTCCGTTGATGTTTTTCTCGCAAGGGACGAAAGCCCACTTGCACCGATAGGCCTGTAATATAGCTCCATTGTAGCTATATCACTCCTGTAAACCAAATGCGGATCGGAATTAAATCCGCTGCCGGGTGGACATGGTGCAATTGGATTAAGCAAACCCTTAGGTACTGTCCAGTTAATCCCGTCATTACTCACGGCTATCGATGGATTTTCATACTTATCATTAGTTCCCGGATAAGGTGTATAAGCCATCCAATACTGATAGCCCCATAACTTTAACGGAAAATACAGTACTTTTGGATGCACATTTTCATATGTTCCTACATAGTTTTTGATTTTTAGAATAACGGAAGCATTTGCATTTTGTATTGAATCGGAATCGGATACAGAAAAATTATTTACTTGAGCATCCGAACCGGAGTAGTTACTCACAATATATGGCGTATCTGTTACTTGTGCTTTTGTTACACTTACGCAGAACATATATGCAAGCAAGAGTATTACAGTTTTTAGACTGTTTTTGACACGATCGGAATTCATTCTGTCAACTATATTTATGGCTTAATAATAATTGTCGCAAATGTAAGGACGATTTTTAAATAATGCAAAATCTCTGCCAACCCTCCGCTCGGCGTAGGCTCCGCCTACGTCGAGTTAAAAGCAAGTCTCCTGACTTGTGCACACTATAAAACTTAAGAAGTCGTTTGTAATGCTTTTTTCGTTATTTGTAATTTTGTTCATTGTTTCTCTTTCACTTTCCAATAACCACCTTAATCAGCGTCTCTGCATAGCTGAAGCTCCACTTCCATCGTATTAAAAGCAAACCATAACACATAATTGACTCCGTCGATTCATCGAATTCATAACTCATAACTCATAACTTATAACTCAGTATGATTTGTTCTTTTGAAAAGCCGGTCAAGTCTTCAATCTCATCCAAAGGCATATTTTTTTGAAGGCACTTTTGAACGATAAAGATTTTGCCTTTTTTGATACCTTCTTCTCTACCTTCGTCTCTGCCTTCGTCGCGTGCAAGCGCTACGGCATCGCGAACATCCCGGTATTCCAATACGCTTTTTCCGGATGCTTCCTTATCTTTTATTGTTAATCTTTTTATTTCAGCCATTTAAAACAAGGTTTCAAAAAGCTTGCTCTCTGCTTAGAGGCTATCTCAAAAGTATGTCATGGCGTGCTTGACCTGCCATCCCCCGAAAACCGAATACTGACTATCAGGAGATTGCGGGTCTCTGCAATGCTACGCCCTCTTCAAAATTAATCTTCATCTTCCGGATATACTCTTACTGAAAACGGTGGACGACGATAAAAAACTAAATTGTAACTGATATATTCGCCTTCGTCAGAAGCTTGCCAAGGTAAATCATTGTGTGAATACTCGCTGATTTTATTTGCGTTCCAATCGCTCATCTGCCGGACGACATCGTCGATTACCGTTTTTTCGGCAGCAGATAATTTTGTTAAATCGGGTTTGATCAGCGGTAGATAGCGGGTTTGAGTGAAACCGTGATATTCCGTCTTGATTCGTTGCAGTTGCTTGTCTGCAACCATTTGATTAATAATGTTATCTAATCGTTGCGGTACCGGACCGTAAGGCAATTTTTTATATCTTGAACCCGTTAAATGTTCTTCATATATTTCATAATAATTGAAATCGCAAAAATAAAGTAATTTATTCAAAACGGTTTCTCCGATGTTCGGCTTACCGGCGCAACATTCCAATAAGTACAATAATACATTCTTCAGTTTTTCTACATTCAATTTCGGAACAGAAATCCGGATGTTGAGTTCTTCATCTTTCGGTTCCGCTTTCTCCATTGATTCACTTTCCATACGGAAGTCGGAAGATAAAAATTGATCCGGCGATAATCCCAAAACCGAAGCGATACTTTGTAATTCGAAAACATCGATACGTCTGTTTCCTAATTCAATCTGAGCCAACGATGGGCGCGATATACCGATATTTTTGGCTAAATCGCCTTGAGTTAAGCCTTTTATTTTACGATAATCGCTTATTCGCTGTCCTAATTCCTTTTGTGATATTTGAGCGCCCATATTTTTCTTTATTTCCTCTGCAAAGATATCGAATGTTTTGTTATAAAACAAATGAATGTTTTGTTTTTATTATCTTAAGTAATTTTCATTATCCTCTCACACTCTCTCCCATTCTCATACGGATTATGCGCCTGTGCCATCCGGTCTCTGTTATTTCAATTGATTTGTGCAACCACCTTATCTTTTGCAATCGCCCGCAGTAAGCTAACTTGTACAACCGAATAAGCATTCAGCACCGCTTGAACATACCATGTATGTCCTTCGAATTGCGAGTAAATTATTTCAAAGCATTCTTTTGTGATTGTAAATTTGTTTTTTCGCAAAATGCGAAATGCAAAATGCGAAAAATAGTTTTACTTCACTCGGTAGACAATTCCTCCGTTCTTGACCAAATGCGACCCATCGAATGTTTCAAACGCTTTGTGTGCCACCGCCACTACTAAAGCATCGAACTTCCCGTGAGGTATTTCCGTTAAAACCTTCAATCCGTATTCGTGTTTCACTTCTTCGGGATTAGCCCAAGGATCGTGAATCGTAACTTTTGCCTCGTATTCTTCCAACGAACGAATCAGATCGACCACTTTGCTGTTGCGAATATCGGGACAGTTTTCTTTGAATGTAATGCCCAATACGAGAATATTGGAACCTTTCACGCAAAGGCCGTTTTTAATCATCTGCTTGACTACTTGCGAAGCGACGTATTCGCTCATGTGATCGTTCATTCGGCGGCCGGCGAGGATAATTTCAGGATGGTATCCGTATTCTTGGGCTTTCTGCGCAAGATAGTAAGGATCGACGCCGATGCAATGTCCGCCCACTAATCCGGGTTTGAAATGCAGGAAGTTCCATTTGGTTCCGGCGGCTTCCAACACGTCATTCGTATCGATTCCCATGCGGTCGAAAATCTTTTTCAATTCGTTGACAAAGGCGATGTTTATGTCGCGTTGCGAGTTCTCGATGACTTTAGCGGCTTCGGCTACCCGGATGCTTGACGCCAAGTGGGTGCCGGCCGTGATTACCGAAGCGTACAGAGCATCGACTTTCTTCCCGGCTTCGGGAGTGGAGCCGGAGGTTATTTTCTTAATTTTTTCTACCGTATGCTCTTTATCCCCCGGATTGATTCGTTCAGGGGAATAGCCTGCAAAGAAATCGACATTAAATTTTAATCCGGATACGCGTTCCACGACGGGAATACAGTCCTCTTCCGTAGCGCCGGGATAAACTGTCGATTCGTAGATTACAAGGTCGCCTTTTTTGATCACTTTTCCGATTGTTTCGCT
>Ga0209629_10000230_pt1 | contig 28672 bp, 7 predicted proteins | sample TergutCu122P5_FD_187286 | JGI IMG/M metagenome (GOLD analysis project Ga0209629, IMG submission 187286) | Cubitermes ugandensis P5 segment gut microbial communities from Kakamega Forest, Kenya - Cu122 P5 (SPAdes) (version 2) | ecosystem: Host-associated > Arthropoda: Insects > Digestive system >...
CTTTAGCTGAGATAATCGAAGCGATTATTAAAGCGGCGGGCTTGGTTTTAGCCTTCCTGACATACAAGACCAAAAAGAAATAACCGGCCCCCACTAGCCAAAGTGCGCCGGTTATTTCTCGTATGAGATATAAAGGCGAGCCTGCCGCCCTTGGCGGCGCGTACCCGGCGGAGTGGGCGTTCACGCGCCCTCTCCGTCTTTATTATGGCTATATATTACGGCATTAACCGAAAAAAGTCAATAAAAACCTTTCCCGCACAAATGGGGATCATATACGGCAAATTTTCGTAGTATATCATAGGAAAAACGTAGGGGACGCCCCCCCAGGGCGTCCCGTTGCTTGCGATTTCCCGACAACAGCGGGACGCCGCCCTCGGCGTCCCCTGCTGTATTATGGCGTGTCCCACGAAAATTTGCAGAAAATTTACTCAGAAAATTTGCCGCGCCCGCAAACTTTCCCTCTCTTGCGGCCGTACGCGCCGTATGGTATAATTTTACCCGCCTTGGTTGACGCTATAGCTATAGTATGGCGGAAGCACAGCGTCACGCCTTGGGAGGCCTATACATGAGCGCGAAGTCAGGCAAAAGCGAAATTCTCCTGGAAACCGGCACCAACGAGCTGGAGGTCATGGAGTTCACGATAGCGGACAGGAATTTCGGCATAAACGTCGCCAAAGTCCACGAGATACTGAGGTACTCGGACCATCCGGTCACCCCGATGCCGAATTCCAACCCGTTCGTCGAGGGCGTGTTCAAGCCGCGCCAAATGGTCATAACCGTCGTGAACCTGCCCGCGTACCTCGGCCTGCCGCCCTCCGACGGCGACAAGGACATACTGATTATCACAAATTTCAACAGCAACTTCACCGCGTTCCACGTGCATTCCGTCGTGGAGATCCACCGCATTTCCTGGCGGGACATAGAAAAGCCCGACCCCGCGATCTACAGCGGGCAGGAGGGGCTTGTCACGGGCATAGCCAGGAACGGCGAGCAGCTGATAACGATCATCGACTTTGAGCGGATACTCGCGGACATAAACCCCGCCGCCGGCGTCAAGCCGAGCGATATCGACAGGCTCGGCCCCCGGGAGAGGTCCGCGAAGCCGATCCTTATCGCGGAGGACTCGCCCTTGCTGGAGCGCATGATCACCGAGGCCCTGGACAAGGCCGGCTACGGGAACGTCACCGTCACGGCCAACGGCCAGGAGGCCTGGGACGAGCTCGCGCGGCTCAGGGAGCAAGGCGGCGACATAACCGACCGCGTGAAAATGGTCATAACCGACATAGAGATGCCCGTGATGGACGGCCACCGGCTGCTCAGGCAGATACGCGAGGACCCCGCGCTGAGCGTCCTGCCGGTCGTCATATTCTCGTCGCTCATAAACGACGACATGCGCCTGAAGGGCGAGAGGCTCGGAGCCACGGCGCAGATAACAAAGCCGGAGATCGGGGATCTGGTGGGGCTGATAGACCGGTTCATATTGGAATAGGGGGGAGTGTATCGACGTCCGCCCCGATCTGATTTACGAAACGTGCCCTGATGTAACAGAAACACGCCGATGATTCATATAATAATAAATATTGGCGTTGGCCGGAAATAAGGCGAATTGCCAAACAGTCAAAACATACGGTAGGGCGGGGGCTTGCCCCCGCCGGAAATTCCCGCGCGGCGCGGCGGGGGCAAGCCCCCGCCCTACATATGCGGCCACGACAAACGCATGAACATACAAATTTCAAAACGAATGTAGGGCGCGCCCTACAACAAAAGGAACTATTTAGTATTATCAATCTTATTTCCGACTAACACCACAAATAATCCAGAACAGGAGTGACGCCATGAAAGCCATAATTCTGGCCGCGGGGCTGGGAAAGCGGATGAAATCGGAGCTTCCGAAATGCTTACATAAGATCATGGGCCGCACATTGGTCGCGATGGCGGCGGACGCCGCGCGCGGGGCCGGGGCCGGCGAGATCGTCGTCGTGACCGGCCACGGGGGCGAGCTCGTCCGGGAGGCGCTGGGGGATTCCGTCTCCTACGCCCGGCAGGAGAGGCAGCTGGGCACGGGCGACGCCGTGCGCGCCGCGATGGGCTATATAAAGCCCGGGGAGGACGTGCTGATAATCTACGGGGACACCCCGCTTCTGACCGCCGGCGAGCTGAAAAAGGCCGCGGACCTGCACAAAAGCGGCGACAACTCTGTCACGCTCATCTCCGTCGTCCTGGAGGACGCCACGGGCTACGGCAGGGTCATCCAGAGAGACGGGGCGCCGGAGAAGATCGTCGAGCAGAAGGACGCCTCGCCGGAGGAGGCGCTGGTCAAAGAGATCTGGGGCGGCGTCATGGCGTTCAAGGGCGAGGCTTTGCTCTACGCGCTCCCGCTTCTGACCGACGGCAACGCCTCCGGGGAGTTCTACCTGACGGATACTATCGAGATCCTCCGCAAGGCCGGGCACAGGTGCGGGGTGTATCAAAGCCCGTTCCCGGAGCAGTTCATGGGCATTAACACACGCGTCCAGCTCGCCGAGGCGGCGGCGGTTCTGCAAAAATCGCGCAACGAGGCGCATATGCTCGCCGGCGTGACGATGACCGCGCCGTCCTTGGTCTGGATCGACAGCGGCGTGGAGATCGGGCAGGACACCGTGCTCTACCCCGGGGTCATGCTGGAGGGGGCGGTCAGGATCGGCAAAAACTGCGAGATCGGGCCGAACACGCGGATCGTGGGTTCCGAGATCGGCGACGGCGTCACCGTGTCGAACAGCGTGATCCTGGATTCGAGGATCGGCGGAGGCACGTCCGTCGGGCCGTTCGCGTATCTGCGGCCCCATTCGGTCATCGGCGAGCGCTGCCGGATCGGCGACTTCGTGGAGGTAAAGAACGCGGTGGTCGGCAACGGCTCCAAGGCGTCGCACCTGGCCTACGTAGGCGACGCCGAGGTCGGCGAGGGCGTCAACTTCGGCTGCGGCTCGATAACGGCCAACTACGACGGCAGGCGCAAGTTCAAAACCGTGATAAAGGACGGCGCGTTCATCGGCTCGAACACTAACCTCGTCGCTCCCGTGACCGTCGGGGAGGGGGCCTACATCGCCTCGGGCTCCACGATCACCGACGACGTGCCGCCCGGCGTCCTGGCCATCGCCAGGCAGCGGCAGGTCAACAAGGAGGGGTGGAAAAGGAAGTAAAACGGTTGCGATACAAATTGTGAGACATAATTTGTGATTAATATTAGCAAACGGGCAGAGCGGTCGGGCATGGAAGCCCGACCCTACAGTATATTCACAATCCGGCAAAATCGGCGTTTGTAGGGTCGGGGTTCTATCTCCGACCGCTTCCCGGTTCCATCCCCGGCCGATTTTACCACACCGTTAAATCATCAATTTGTAGGGCGGGGGCTCTACTCCCGCCGCCATAAACCCAGACGGGGGCTCTGCTCCCGCCGTTATAAACCCAGGCGGGGGCAGAGCCCCCGCCCTACTGTATTTTCCGGCATTTGTTCCTCCGTAACCCCTTTGAGTTCCCTCGGAAACTCGAAAGCCGCACCGGGACTGTCATTCTGAGCGATAGCGAAGAATCTTCCCCCCATTGTAACGGTGCAATTTTAGGATAAAGACCCTTCGCTTCGCTCAGGGTGACAACTGGGATTTATTGGTTTCCGAGGGTGCTCCCTTTTTTGTAATTCTAAGCGCAGCGAAGAATCTGATGTTTTGCCTGTTTAATACGAATCTCAGATTTATACTTCACAGGCGGAGCCGAAACTCCGAACGCTTCAACGGCGTTCTCGGCGACAGACTGTGAAGATTTTAATCGAGATTCGTTTAAGATCCTTCGCTACGCTCGGGAAGACAGATCCTTCGCTACGCTCGGGAAGACAGATCATTTTGTGAATGTAAAAAGGGGCGGATGCTATCCGCCCCTTCGAACTTGTATTTGCTATTTACTTTTTCCCCTGTTGCTGCTTGGAAGGCGGCTTCGCGGGGGAGGGCGCGGGGGCCTTTACCGGCGGCTTCGAAGAAGCGGGGGCGGCGGCCGGGGCGGGGGCGGCCGCCGGGGCCTTCGGCGCTTTCAGAAGAAACAGGACGGCGAACGCGACGGCGGCCGCCGCCGCGGCAATGTAAAAGGCGGCGTCCAGCTTGCCGGTGGAGTCCTTGATGAACCCGGCGGTATAGGAAAAGACGACCGCGCCCAGGGAAAAGCCGAACATGACGACGCCGTAGATCGTGCTGGCGTTTTTCGTGCCGTAATAGTCAGCCGAAATGACGGGGAAAACGCCCAGGAAGCCGCCGTAGAAAAAGCCCACGAAGGCGATGACGGCGAAGATGCCGTAGGAATGCGCGAAGACGGCGAAAAGGATGGACAGAGCCTCCCCGGCCGCCAGGATGAGCAAGGTCGTTTTGGAGCCGATTTTGTCCGACACGCGGCCCCAGACGATGCGCCCGAGCGCGTTGCAGGCGGAAATGATGATGACGCCGACGAGGGCGACCGAGGCGGTCATGTAAGGCTTGTCAGCCGGGCCCATGGCCAGGCCCTTCGCGTTCGGGATGACCATGAACCCGGCCGCCGTCGCCAGCATGAAGGCCAGGATGATCATGTAGAGCTGGGGCGTGCGCAGGGCCTCCCCCGCGGAAAAGTGCGACCGCGCCTTCGCCGGGTCCTTGGGGACGAAGCCCTTGGGGGCGAAATCCTGCGGGGGGTTGTTCATGAAAATGGCGCCTACGCCGCAAATGACGATGACCGCGCCGCCCAAAACGCCGATCGTGTGCAGCGCGTTTATGTTTCTCACGAGCGCCTGGACCGCGTATGTAAAGAAGACGCCGCTGGCCCCCAGGCCGGCGATGATGATCCCCGTGACGAGGCCGCGCCTGTCCGGGAACCATTTCTGGATCACGGCGATCACGTTCGTGTACGCCATGCCGCAGCCGAAGCCGCCCAAAACGCCGTACCCCAGCCAGACGAGGAAGGCCGTGGAGGGGTTCGCGACGGCCGCCAGGAGGAACCCGCCGCCCATGATGAGCCCGCCGACAGAAACGGAGACTCGCGGGCTTGTCTTCCTTGAAACGACCCCGCCGAACATTCCGCCGAACGTCAGCATGGCGAGCAGCAACGAGAACGCGAGAAGGGAATCCTTGCTGTTCCAGTTCAGTTGCTTCATGACGTCCGCGTTGAAGATGCTCCACATATACGCGATGCCGGAGCAAAGCTGGATGATGAATCCGACGACGACCTTTAGCCAGCGGTTGCTTTTGACCGCCTCCATAAAAATCCCCCCGTCCGTTTTTTGAATGGCAGCCCCATTATAACAGGGCGGTCTGCGATTGACAAGTGATGAAATAAAATACCATTAACTTCTAACGAGTTTCATCCGCTCCAATGTTGCATTTACCATTGTTATGTTGTAAAATAGAAAATAGTGTCAGTAAAAATACATATATCGCCAAAATTTGAGTAAAAATATCCACAACAGGCAATGTCTGCCATGAGGCCCGACCGGCCCTGGCGTAAATATCCTGCATTCCGCGGGGGTCAGCGATGAGTTACGTGTCTTTGCGAAACGTCAACAAAACCTATCACATGGGCGAGGTTACCATAAACGCCTTGACCGGCGTGAGCTTCGAAATAGAGCGGGGCGAGTTCGCCGTCATATCCGGGGCGTCCGGCGCGGGCAAGACTACCGTGCTGAACATCCTGGGCGGAATGGATCACTGCACTTCGGGAAAGGTCTCCGTCGACGGGAACGACATCTCCGGCTACTCCGGCTCGAAGCTGACCGCCTACCGCCGGCACGGCGTCGGCTTCGTCTTCCAATTCTACAATCTCATGCCGAACCTGACCGCCCTCGAGAACGTGGAGCTGGCGGCGCAGATATGCCGCTCCCCGCTTAACCCGGCTTCGGTTCTGGGCGAGGTGGGGCTCTCCGAGCGCGCCGGGAACTTCCCGTCCCAGCTCTCCGGCGGCGAGCAGCAGCGGGTGTCCATCGCGCGGGCGCTTATCAAGATTCCCAAGCTGCTTCTGTGCGACGAGCCCACCGGCGCGCTGGACGACAACAACGGCCGGAACATACTGAACCTGCTCCATACGACATGCCGCGAGCGGGGCGTGACCGTCGTCGTCATCACTCATAACCACGCCATAGCGCCAATGGCCGACCGGGTCATAACGCTTCGCAACGGCGCCGTGGCGGGCATGACGCGAAACGAAAACCCGCGCCCGGCGAGCGAGATCGAGTGGTGAGCCAGTGAATAAATATCTCCTTCGGAACACGTTCCGTTACATAAGAGGGCATACGGGCCGCTTTATCGCGATGACCTGCATAGTCCTTTTAGGCGCGGCCTTTTTCGTGGGCGTGCGGGCCGCCGGCCCGGACATGCGGCTGACGGCGCAGGCCTACTACGACGGCCAGCGCTTCTCCGACATACGCGTGCTGTCCGCCTTCGGCTTTACCGAAGACGATATAAACCGGGTCAGGGGCCTGCCGGGGGTGGAGGCGGCGTCCGCCGGGTATACCGCCGACGTCTTGCTGGACCGGCCAGGGCGCTCCTACGTCGTCCGCCTTATGTCCAATGACGGGCTGGTCAACGCCCCCTACCTGCTGGAGGGCCGCCTGCCCGAGCGGGCCGGCGAGGCCGCGGCGGACGAAAAATTCATGGCCGACAACGGCGCGGCGATAGGCGACACGGTCAGGCTGACCTCCGGAAAAGACGAGCCCCTGACCGACACGGTGACGGACGACGCGTACGTGATAGTCGGCGTGGCCCGCAGCCCGCTTTACACCATGACCGTCTCGCGCGCCGCCAGCGGGATCGGCTACGGCGCGGTGAACGCCTTTTTGCTGCTCGATCCTTCGGCGTTCACCATGGACGCCTATTCGGACATCAGCGTGCGCGTCCGAAACCCCGGCAATATCAGCCGTTTCGACGACGCGTACGAGGCGCTCGTGAAGCCCGTGAAGCAGGAGCTGGAGGACCTGGGCGCGGAGCGTGCGCCGGTCCGCCGGGACGAGCTGGTGTCCGACGCCAGGTCCAGGCTGGACGACGCCAAGCAAAAGCTAAGCGATGCCGAGCGGGAGATTACCGACGGCGCGGCCAAGCTGGACGACGCCAAGGCGCAGCTGGCGGACAGCGAAAAGCAGTACGCCGACGAAAAGGCCAAATATGACAACGAGACGACCGACGCCAGGAAGAAGCTGGACGACGCCAAAGCGGAGCTGGACGACGCCAAAACGAAGCTGGACGACGCCAAAACGGGGCTGGACGAGGGCAAGGCGAAGCTGGACGACGCCCTTAAGACGCTGGACACCGCGGAGGAGACGCTTGGCCAAGGCGAAGAGCAGTGGAACGGGGCGAAAGCCGCGCTGGACGGCGAGCGGACGAAGCTGGACGCGCAGGCGGCGGAGCTGGAGCCGTACCGGCAGGCGATAGCCGCCTATCAGGCCACTTTGGCCGGGATCCCGGAAAACACGCCCGAATACGCCTCGTACACCGAGATGATCGCCGACTACACGTCCAAATACGCCCCCAGGAAGGCGGCGCTCGACGCGGCCTACGCGCAGATCGGCGCGAAGGAGGCCGAGCTGAAGGCGCAGGGAGACGTACTGGCGGCCAAGCGCGCGGAACTGGAGCAAGGCCGGAGCGATTACGGGAAAAACCTGGCCGATTACGATGAAAAGCTCGCCGAATACAATGCGAACCAGGCCGATTACGAAACGAACCTGGCCGATTACGATACGAACCTGGCGGATTATAACAGCAAGAGCACCGAGGGCTCCGCGTCGCTCAACGACGCCCGGAACAAGCTGGACCAGGCCCAGAAGGACCTGGCCGCCGAGCAGGCGAAATATGATAATCTGGTGACTGACAACCAGCCGAAGCTGGACGACGCGAAGGCCAAGATCGCCGACGGCGAGAAGGCTTTGGCGGACGTCAAGGAGCCGGAATGGTATACGCTGGACCTGTTCGCCAACGAGGCCTTCGCCGATTACAAGGAAAACTGCAACCGCATAATCGCGGTCGGGGCGGTTTTCCCGCTCGTGTTTTTCCTGGTGGCTGTGCTGATCACCTTGACCACCATGACCCGCACCGTCGAGGAGGACCGCGTGCAGACCGGCATCCTGAAGGCGCTGGGCTATTCCGGCGGGCAGATAGCCGCCAAGTACGCCGTCTTCGCCGCGCTGGCCAACGCGCTGGGCCTGGCGGCGGGCCTGGCGCTGGGGTTCAACCTTTTCCCGCGCCTGATCGCCAACGCCTACGGCATCCTCTTCCGGTTCCCGCCGCTTGAGACTCCGGCGGACTTATTCTATGCCATGCTGGCCTCGGCGCTGGCGCTCGCCTGCACCTTGGGCACGGCTTTGATCGTCAGCGGGCGGTCGCTCCGCGAGTGCCCCGCGAACCTGATGCTGCCCAAGGCCCCGCCGCCGGGCCGGCGCATCTTTCTCGAATACGTCCAGTTTTTCTGGCGGCGGCTGGGCTTTCTGCAGAAGGTCACCGCGCGGAACATTTTCAGGTACGTCAGGCGCCTGCTGATGACTTTGGTGGGCATAGCGGGCTGCGCCGCGCTCACCTTCACCGGCTTCGGGCTGAACGAGGCCGTGCATTCCTCCGTCCCGAACCAGTTCAGCCGCGTCGTGGTCTATGACTTCTCCGCGCAGTTTTCCACGGGAGACACGGACGAGGCGCGCGCCGAGGCGGCGGAGCGTTTTGCCGGGCTGGCCGCGTCCTCGCTGCCTGTCGCGGTGAAGACCGTGAACATCGACAGCGGCGGGGAGCCCCGGTCGGTCACGATGATCTGCCCGCTCGACCCCGGCCGCCTGGACGGCTTCATCCGCCTCCGCGACCCGGCGACAGGGGAACAAGTGAACCTGACGGACGGCGGCGTGGTTTTGACCGACAAGGCCGCCCGCCTGATGGGCGTGGGCGTCGGCGACAGCCTCCGCATACGCGTGGACGAGGGGAAATACGTGTCTTTGCCTATTACGGCTCTGGCCGAAAACTATATCAACCACTTTATTTACATAACCCCGGCCGTCTACGGGACGCTGTTCGGCGCGGAACCGGCCGCCGGCTCCGTATACGGCGTGATGAAGCCCGGCGTGGACAAGGAGGCGCTCGCCGCGGAGATCCTGGCGGACTCCGGGTTCGCGGGGGTCGGCTTCACGGCGGACACCCGCGCGAATCTGGAGGACATGGTGAGCGCCATGGGCTACGTCGTGGCCGTGCTGATCCTTTCGGCGGCCGCGCTGGCCTTTACGGTGCTGTTCTCGCTCTCCGGCGTCAACGTGGAGGAGCGCCGCCGGGAGATCGCGACGATAAAGGTGCTGGGCTTCTTCGACAGGGAGGTTTCGCGCTATATCAACCGCGAGACGCTCGTGCTGGCCCTCGCGGGGGCGGCGGCCGGGCTCGCGCTGGGGGTGTGGCTCCTTAGGTTCGTCGTAAACACGGCCGAGGTGGACATACTCGTGTTCAGCAGGAACACGACCGTCTGGAGCTATATCTGGAGTTACCTTATGACCGTCGGTTTCACGCTGATCGTCAACCGGATCGTGAGTTTCCGGCTGCATCGCATAGATATGGTGGAAAGCCTGAAAAGCGTGGAGTAAAAATATCTGAAGGAGAGGGATACCGGCATGAGAAGAGATCGTGCAATCGATACGCGTATCTGGTTCGTCACCCCTTTTGAACGGCCCGACGCCGCCCTTGCGAGAGCGTCCGCCGGGGCGGGGGCGTTTCCGGTGCTGCACCTGGGCCACGACCGCCGGGCGGCGGAGAGGGCTTTGGGCGAAATGGCCGCGTATTCGGGCGTATTCGGCGTTTGCGCGTCTGACCCGGCGACGTGGGACATAGAACTGCCGCCCAACGTCCGCGCGGCGATATTGCCCTGGGGCGCGCGAAGGCCGGAAACGCCGGGCGCGGAAACCGTCTGGCTGGCAGCGTCGGGCGAAAGCGCGGAGGCGGCGCTGGCCGCCGGGGCGAAGAAGCTGATCCTGAAAGGCGCGGAGAGCGCCGGGCTGGGCGGGGACGACTCCGCGTTCATTTTGTTCCAGAAAATGATCGGCGCCTGTAAAAAAGCCGGCGCGGAGGTCTACGTCATGGGCGGCGTGGGCGTCCACACGGCGGCCGCCTATATGGCTTTGGGCGCGGCGGGCGTCGTTTTGGACTCGCAGCTCGCGCTCTTCCCGGAATGCGGCGCTTCCCAGGAGCACAAGGCCGCCGTCGCGAGGCTCTCGGGCAACGAGATACGGGAGCTGGAGGGGTTCCGCTACTACATACCGTTCGGATCGCACGAGCCGGCCTCCTTCCCCGACCTAAGCGCGCTGTACGCGCGGGCCGGCGCGGAAAACAGCGGCGTCCTGCCGCTGGGCCAGGACGTCATACTCTCCGCCGACCTGGCGGACGAGTACAAGCGGCTTAAATACCTGGTGCGCGCCCTCGGCAAGGCCGTCGCGACCCACGTGAGGCAGGCGCGGATCGCGGACGCCTTCGCGCCGGGCGGCGGGACGGCGAAGAGCCTGGGCACCGCGTACCCGATAGCCCAGGGGCCGATGGCCCGCATAAGCGACGAGCCCGCCTTTTTGCGGAGCGTCGCGGAGGGGGGCGCTTTGCCGTTCCTGGCGATGAGCATGATGACCGGGGAGGCGGCGGAAAGCGCGCTGGCGCGGACCAAGGAGGCCCTGGGGGACATGCCCTGGGGCGTGGGGATCCTGGGCTTCACGTACCCCAAGACTTTGGAGGAGCAGACGAAGCTCATCCTGGAGGCCAAGCCGCCCTTCGTGCTGATAGCGGGCGGCCGGCCGGAACAGGGCAAAACCTTCGAACAGGCGGGGATACAGGTGCTGCTGCACGCGCCGACCCCCGGCGCTTTCGACATGTTCCTGAAGGAATCCCTGACGCAGGCGTCGTATATCTTCGAGGGCCGGGAGAGCGGCGGCCACGACGGCCCGCTGTTTTCGGCGGTTCTCTGGGAAAAGCAGATAAACAGGATACTAAAGAGCGAAAACGCGCCCGACATGCGCGTGTTCTTCGCCGGCGGCGTGCACGACGCGCTTTCGGCGGCGTTCGTGCGGGTGGCGGCGGGGCCGCTCTGCTCGCGGGGTGCGCGGGTTGGCCTGCTGTGCGGGACGGGCTATCTGTACACGGAGGAGGCCGTCCGGGACGGCGCTATAACGGCGGCGTATCAGAAACTTATCATTGAAAAGGACAAGACCTTGCTGTTAAGATCCGGAAGCGGCCAGGAGACGCGCTGCGTGTCCTCCCCGTTCACGGACTTTTTCCTGGAGGAAAAGGCGCGGATGGAGGCGGAGGGGCTTCCGCAGGCGGCCATCCTCCAGAACCTGGAGAACCTGAACTTGGGCCGCCTGCGCATAGCCTCGAAGGGGCTGGAGCGGGACGGCGGCGAGCTCAAGGCTTTGCCGGAGGGCGAGCAGCTCGCCAGGGGGCTCTACATGACGGGGGCCGTCACGGAGCTGACGGACAAGACGACCGCGATCGCGGCCCTGCACGTGGACCTGACGGCCGGAAGCCTGCGTATCCTATCGGAAATTCCGGTGCCGGAGGCTTCGTCTTCCTCCGACGCCTCCCGTGACATAGCCGTGATCGGCATGGCCGGCATATACCCCGGCGCGGCAGACGCTGACGAGTTCTGGCGCAACGTCGTGTTCGGGCGCAACTGCATCACCGAGGTTCCGGAAGACCGCTGGCCCGCGGACGTGTTCTACGACCCGGAGCCTAAGGACACCGACCACGTGCTCTGCAAGTGGGGCGGGTTCGTCGGGAAGACCGATTTCGACTGCCTGGAGTTCGGCATAACGCCGCAGTCCATGACTTCCATAGAATCCGTCCAGCTTTTAAGCCTTTTGGTGGCCAAGCGGGCGCTCCAGGACGCGGGAATCGACGACCCGGCCTCCGCCGACCTGGAGGACACCACGGTCATCTTCGGGGCCGAGGGCGCGGGCGAGCTGACCATGGCGTACACCTTCAGGACTTCGCTCATGCGGATGTTCAAGGGGATGCCCAAAGAGGCGGACGAAAACCTGCCCCGCCTGACGGAGGATTCGTTCCCCGGCATACTGAGCAACGTCATCGCCGGGCGCATATCCAACAGGCTGAACACCCGCGGCAACAACTACACGGTGGACGCGGCCTGCGCGTCGTCCTTGGCGGCGCTGGACATAGCCGTCACGGACCTTCGCGACGGGAAGGCCGGGATGGTCGTTTTGGGCGGAGCGGACCTGCACGACGGCGCGATGGACTTCCAGGTCTTCGGTAGCACCTACGCCCTGTCGAAAAAGGGCCGCTGCGCCACCTTCGACTCCGAGGCCGACGGGATCGTGATCTCTGAGGGCATCGGCGCTATAGTCCTGAAAAGGCGCGAGGACGCCGAGGCGGACGGCGACAGGATCTACGCCGTCATCAAGGGGATCGGCGGCAGCAGCGACGGCAAGAGCCTCGCGCTGACCGCGCCGAGCAAAAACGGTCAGATACTGGCGCTCGAGCGGGCATATGAGAGCGCGGGCGTAAGGCCCTCCGAGGTCGGCATGATCGAGCCCCACGGGACGGGGACGGTGGTCGGCGACAGGATCGAGCTCCAGGCCCTAAGCCACGTCTTCTGGGAGGACGGGGCGCGGCCCGGCAAAACGGCATTAAGCTCCCTGAAATCCCTAATAGGCCACACAAAATGCGCGTCCGGCATGGCCGGGCTGATAAAGGCCATATACTGCGTGCGCCACGGCGTCCTTCCGCCGACCTTGCACCTGAAAAAGCCGAGCAAGGTTTACGCGCCGGGAAGCCCGTTCGTGTTTCGCGCGGAAAAGGCCGGATACTGGCGCGGGGAGCGCCGGATAGCCGGCGTCAGCGGCTTCGGCTTCGGCGGCACGAACTTCCACGCCGTCGTCGAGAACTACGGGGAGGGCAGGCCGGAGACGACGCTTAGATCCTGGCCGGCGGAGCTGTTTTTGTTCCCCGGCGGCGACGCCGCGGAGGCGGAAGTTTTGATGGACAAAGTCAGGGAGACGCTCGAGATAAACGATTCGCTCCGGCTTGTGGACATATCCTGCAGCCTCGCCGCGAAAAGCGGCGGGAAAGACATACAGTACGCCATAGTGGCCGGGAGCGCGGACGAGCTTCTCTCCCGGATGGACCAGGCGCGCAACGGCGCGGAGGACGAGTTCGTTTATAAGCTCAAACCCGTCCCCGGGAAGGTGGCGTTCCTCTTCCCCGGCCAGGGCAGCCAGCGGGTCAACATGGCGGCCGACCTGTTCAACGTGTTCCCGAGCATGAGGCGGCTATTGGACGGCGCGGAGGAGTACGAGGACGTCCTCTTTCCCCCGTCCGTCTTTACCGATGAGGAGAAGAAGGCCCAGCGCGAGCTCATCACCGACACGCGCAACGCCCAGCCTCTGCTGGGCATAGCGGATCTGGCCATAGCGGAGCTTCTTAAGGATTTCGGCGTCGAGCCGGACATGGCGGCCGGGCACAGCTACGGGGAGCTCCCCGCGCTTTGCTTCGCCGGGGCCATTGCCCCGGAGGACCTGGTTCCGCTAAGCCGCGCCAGGGCCGGGGCCATTATGGACGCCGTCAAAAGCGACCCGGGCCGCATGGCCGCGGTCATCACGGACCGGGAAACTTTGGCGAAACTGCTGGAGGGGGAAACGGACGTCCGGGCCGTCAACTACAACGCGCCGAGGCAGACGGTCGTGGCCGGAACCGGCGCCGGGATGGACGCCTTCCTGAAAAAAGCGGAGGCCGCCGGCGTCCCGTGCAACGAGCTGAACGTGGCCTGCGCCTTCCACAGCCCGCTGCTTAAAGGCGCGGACGGGAATTTCGCGGCGAGCCTGGAAAAATACGCGCTGGGCACGCCCTCCTTGCCGGTCATGTCCAACACGGACGCCGGGCTCTACCCGGACGCGCCGGAGGAGATAAAGGAACGCCTGGCCGCGCACCTGGTCAATCCGGTCAGGTTCACGGAGGAGATCGAGAACATGAGCCGCGAGGGGGCGGCCGTCTTCGTGGAGGCCGGCCCGGGGCGCGCGCTGACGGCGCTCGTCTCCGAGATACTCAAGGACAAAAACATAGCCGTCATACAGACGGAGCGCGGCGACGCGAACGGCCTGACTTTCTTCCTGCAGGGGCTGGCGAAATACGCGGCCACCGGCAGGGCGATAAACGCGGACGAGCTGTTCCGCGGGCGGGGGGCGCGCGTGCTGGATATCGACGAGCCGCGGAACAACAGGAAGAAGGGCATCATCTGGAAGGTGGACGGGCGGGGCGTCGCGCCGGAAAACGCGGTTTCGCCCGACGCGCAAAACCTCGAAAACCTGTCCGAATGGCTGAGGAGCGGCAAGGCCGGCGGCGCGGCTAGGGAGCCGTACGAAGGGAACGCCGACAAAGTCGTGCTCTCGTACCTGGACAACATGAACGCGCTGATAAAGGACCACAGGGACGTGATAATGGGCTATCTGGGCGCGGCGGACATCGAGCCGCGCGCGGAGGCGCCGCGCAGGCGCCTTTTGGCCGCCGCCCCGGAGGAAGAGGAGGCGGCCGCGGCCCTGGAAGCCGGGGGGACGCCGGAGGAGAACGGGAACGGCGAGCTGCCTGACATCGGCAAGATGACCTCCGAGCAGATAACCGCGGTCATTTTTGACATAGTAAGCGAAAAGACGGGCTACCCGGTCGACATGCTGACTTTGGACACCGACCTGGAGGCCGACCTCAGCATAGACTCCATCAAGAAGATGGAGATAATCGGCGGGCTCCGCAGCCGCATCAAAATGCCGGTGAACGAGAACGGCATGGAGGCGTATTTCGAAAAGATCATCTCCGTCCGGAAGTTCAGGGACCTGACCGCGTGGGTCGAGGAGCTCGGCAAGGCGGAAGCCTCCGGCGCGCCCGCCGCGCAGGCCGCGGAGACGGTCAGCGCCAGGCTCGTCGCCGACCTTAATGACGATCCGAAGCCGCGGCAAACAAAGGAACTCACCCGCCTGACCTACACCGAGACGCCGTTCCCGATAACCGAGAGGGACGAGAGCCGCCTGGCCGGCAAGAGCTTCGCCCTGACGGACGACGGCGGCGGGCTGGCCCGGGCGGCGGCCGAACGCCTGAAAGCGGCCGGCGCGGAGGCGCTGGTCCTGGATACGGACGAACAAACCGACCTGTCCGGCTTCGACGGGCTGATCTTGATCAACTCCGCCGCCGGGACGCGCCGGTATACGGTCATGGACCAGTTCGGCCTGCTGAAAAGGGCGGACATGGGAAAGCTCAGGTGGGCCGTCGCCTTCGACGACGTCCCGGCCTCGCTTCTCGCGGCGGGCGACTTCGGGGAGGCGCTCGAAACCTACGGCCTGCCGCAGGGCTTCCGCGGGCTGATGAAGTCCCTCGGCTACGAATATCCGAACACGCGCTTCGGCGCCGTGCAGTTCGACACGCCCTTCGACCCGGAGACCTTCGCGGACACCGTCGCGGACGAGCTGGCCGACACGAAGCCGCTGCCGGAGCTGTTCTACAGGGATAACCAGAGGTTCTTCCTGCTGCCGGACGTGAACCCGCTCGGCGCGGAGGCCGCCGCGCCCGGGGAGGTTCTGGACGCGGAATCGGTGGTGGTCGTGCTGGGGGGCGCGCAGGGCATCACGTCCCACGTCGTCGCGCGGTACGCCATGGACGTCCAGTGCAGGTACATCCTCGCCGGACGCTCTGCCGACGACCCGGAATACGCCAAATACGCGGAGTTCGAGACGGTCGACGAGATACGCAAATACCTGATAACCCATGAGAACATGAAGCAGCCCAGGGAGATCGAGGCCAAGGCGAAGGCCGCCTTCAAGTCGAGCCGCATCGCCGCGTCCGTCGCGCGCTTTGAAAAGGCCGGCGCGCGGGCCGAATACATGCGCGCCGACGCGACGGACCCGGAGGCTTTCGGGGCGCTGCTGGCGGAGGTCAGAGCGAAGTACGGCAAGATAGACGGCGTCATCCACGCCGCCGGCATTCTGGAGGACAAGCTCTTCCGCGACAAGGAGGCCGATTCCTTCGCCCGCGTCTACAACACGAAGGCCGCGCCGCTGGCGGCGGTCCTCGCCAAGGCGCTGCCGGAACTGAAACTTCTGGTCATGTTCAGCAGCATGTCGTCCGCGTTCGGCAACGCCGGGCAGTGCGACTATTCCGCCGGGAACAGCGCGCTCGACAGCGCGGCGCAGATACTTAAGAAGCGGAACCCGGCGCTTAGGGCCGTGGCCTTCGACTGGGGCCCCTGGCGCGGCGCGGGCATGGTGAACGAAAGCCTGGAGAACGAGTTTAACAAGAGGGGCATATCGCTCATCGAGCTGGACCGCGGCGGCGAGTTCTTCGCGGACGAGCTGGCGCGCGGGGACGAGCCGAACGTGCTGGCGATGGCTATCGAGCCGAGGGCCGTGACGGAGCTGCTGGAGGGGTATCTGGGGAGCGAGAGGTAATAAAAATACAAAAAAATAATCAGCCCAAACTCGCGAGGTAACGGCTGATTATTTTTTAATCGAATAATCGGCGAGCCTTCCGCCTGTCGCGGATTGCCGGTAAAAGTGGGTGCAGGCCGCGCCCGCTTTTATTTACAATATAACATATGAAATACGGAAATGTCAATCGCGAATTTACGCGTGCGGCGCGGGTCATTCCGCCGCCTTGAAATTGTATATGGGCTTGATCGTCTTGACTATTTCCGCGGTGCCGCCGATGTTGGCGACGATCTCCCCCATCGGCTTGTAGGCGAACGGGGCCTCGTCCAAGGTGCTCCGGTTTACGGTGGTGGAATAGACGCCTTCCATCGCCTTTTCGAACTGGGTCAGCGTGAAGCTGGCCTTGGCCTCGGTGCGGCTCATCAGGCGGCCGGCCCCGTGCGGCGCGGAAAAGTTCCAGTCCGGGTTGCCCTTGCCCACGCAGATAAGGCTGCCGTCGCGCATGTTTATCGGTATCAGCACGCGCTCGCCGTCCTTGGCGGAGATCGCGCCCTTGCGCAGGATCATAGAGTCCAGGTCGATGTAGTTGTGCGTGGTGGTGAACTGGTCGTCCACCTTGAACTTCATCTCCTTGACGATCTCCCGCATGACGGCCATGCGGTTCAGCTCGGCGAAACGCTGTGCTATGGCCATGTCGTGGAGGTAGTCGTCGAACAGCGCTCCTTCGCAGAAGGCCAGGTTCCGCTCCACCTTCCGGACGCCGAGTTTTTTCAGCTCCTCCTCGATCTCCCGCTCGCGGCCCTGCCGTTTCAGCTCGGCGATGAGGGCGTCCGCGTCCTTTGCCTTGTTCTGCAGATCCTTCGCGGCGGCTTTCTGATAATATTCCGCGATTTGCAGGCCCAGATGCCGGCTGCCGGAGTGGACGACGAGGTACAGCGCGCCGTCGTCGTCTGTGTCCAGCTCGATGAAATGGTTGCCGCCGCCGAGGGTGCCGATGCTCAGCTCCGCGCGGCCGATGTCCACGTGCGCGGCGCAGCGGAGTTCGTTCAGGTCGATTTCGTCCGCGAACATGTGCGGCGTCTTGCGGACGTCGAAGCCCGCCGGGATCAGGCTGTGTATGGCCTTGTCCAGCTTTTGAAGCTCCGCGCGCCCGTCCCGGAGGACGGCCGTCTCCATGCCGCAGCCGATGTCCACGCCCACCAGGTTGGGGACGACCTTGTCCGTTATCGTCATGGTCGTGCCGATGGTGCAGCCCGCGCCGGCGTGGGCGTCGGGCATGACGCGGATCCGGCTGCCGGAGGCGAACTCCTGGTTCAGCAGGTTGATTATCTGGGAGAGGGCCCCCTGCTCCGCGTTGTCGGTGAAAACCCTGGCGGTGTTGTATTTGCCCTGTAATTCGATCATGATAAATGTATAGCCGATTTTGCGGGTCGTGTCAAGCTTTTGTCATTCTGAGGCGAAGCCGAAGAATCCTAAGATTCTTCGCTGCGCTCAGAATGACACAAAGGGGGTTGCATCGCACATTTTCAGGTAGGGCGGGGGCTCTGCTCCCGCCGTTTTCATAAAAATCCTCAAAAAACCGGCAGGATTGACAAATAAAAAATGACAAACGCGGATTGTAATGTTATAATATACATTATGAAAAATCCCAGTGAAAAGGAGAATAGACAAAATGCCTAACTTCGTAAAGAAGTTCGCGTCCTTGCTTCTCGCGGCGGCAATGGTAGCGGGCGCGCCTTCCGGCTACGGCCTTACGGCGACGGCGGCCGACGGCGACGCCTGCCGGATAGGCGGGACATTCTACCCCACTTTGGAGGCCGCCGTCGGCCGGGCGGTGAGCGGGGACGTGATAACGGTCCTCAAGGACGTCACGTATGAGGACGGCATAGTCCTGGACGGCGTGAGCCTCACTTTGGACGTGGGGAACAACACGGTCAAAATCGTCAACGACAAACCCAACGGCGTCGCGCTGCGGGTTCTGGAGTACGGACGCCTGGAGGTGACCGGCGGCGGCGAGTTTGACCTGACCGGCGGGCTTATCGGCGCGCACGCCTTTATGGGCGGCTCGATAGTGATAGACACGGCGATCGCGGGCGTGGAGGGCGGCGCCTGCGGGGCTTTGGCGGAAGGCTCGTTTTCGTACATAACGGTGAGCGGAGACGCGCGGGCCACCTCCGCGTGGGAATTCCCGCTGGACCCCGACCCGAACCTGCCTCCCCCGACGGAGCCGGAACACTACGGGACCGGGGCCAGGGCGGCTGACGGCGGCACGGTGACGCTTAAGAGCCAGTCGACCGACAGCTACGGCGGAACGGCCGGCGGAAACGCCTCCGGCGCGAACAACGGGGCCGTGGCGGAGTCCGGCGGGCACATAGTCCTGGAGGGCGGCGCGGCCGGCGCGAACCGCTTCGGCGCGCTGGCCGTGTCCGGCGGGACGGTAACCGTGGACGGCGAAGCCAGGGGCGGCGTTTTCGGCGCGCGCGCGGAGGGCGAGGACTCGAAAGTCACCGTGCAGGGCAACGTCCTGGGCGGAAACGAGGACGCCGACCGGACCGACAAAGGCGTGAGCGGGGCCGCCGCCGCCTTGGACGGCGGGACGGTCACCTGCGAAAAGGACGCCGTGGGCGACTGCTTCGGCGTGTGGGCCGAGGGCGAGAATTCGTCCGTATTGGTACGCGGGAACGCGGAGGCTTCGGACGACTTCGGCGACAGGCGATACGGCGTCGGCGTCCACGCGGCGCTGGGCGCGAGCGTGTCCGTTGAGGGAAGCGCGAAGGGCTATAACCGCGGGGCCGAGGCCATCGGGAGCAAGAGCAAGATCGAGATAGGCGGGAATGCCGCCGGCGGAATCGACGCGGGCGTGAGCGCGGAGTACGGCGGCTTGATCAACGTGGCGGGCTCCGTGTCCGGCTACACGGCCGGGATCGTCGTGAGGGAAAGCCTGACTCCGGCGGCGCTTGCCGGCAGGCCCTGGGACGGGACGCTGGCCGCGGTAACAGCCGGCGGGACGGTCAGCGCCAACACAGACGACGGCGTCGGCGTGATAAACGGCGGCGGCTATGTGCGCCTAAGCGGCGGCGACATAGCCGCGCCTGCGTACATAAAAGTTCCGGGGCAGACCGACATCGGCGCGTTCGCGGAGGAAACTTTCGAATACGGCGACTCCAAGGACCAGCCCGCCGAATACAAGGGGACGTTCGACGCGTACCGCTGGTATTTCTCCGATTCCGGAGGCTCCAACCACAGCTTCACCCTCGTGTCCGGAACCGCGGCGGAGTGCGTGATAGGCAACGCGGTCTACGAAAAGCTGGACCGTGCCCTTGCGGCGGTAAAAAACGGCGAGACGATCAGGCTCCTTAAAAACGTGACTTACGAAGAATACATAGCCGTCTCCGACGGCAGGGTTTTCACGATAGACCTCAACGGCCACAACCTGAACGTCAACAACATCCTGACGGCCGGGCCGGCGGTCTCCGTCTCGAACAACAGCGGCATCAGCCTCACAGGCCGCGGAGAGTTCAACGCCACCGGAGTGAACTACGGCGCGGAGGCTGACAGCGGCGGCAGGCTGACCGTGACGAACGCCACGGCGACGGGCGGCTACGGCGCGCATATCGGCGGTTTCGGCGGCCAGGCCTTTTTGACTGTTCTGGGCTCCGCGACAGGCGCGGAAGGCGGGGCCTACGCGGCCGGCCCGGGCCTTCTGACCGTGGGCGCGGCGGACACCGGCGGGGACGCCGTGGGCGGGACGCCCGGCGTGCCGTCCGCAAACCCGACATACGGCGCGCGGGCCGAAAACGGCGGGATGGTCATCGTGTACGGCGACGCGAAAGGCGGCGATTTCGGCGCTTACGCTTTGGGGCAAAATTCCTCGGTCAGCGCCGGCGGCTCCGTCACGGCTTACGGCCAAAACGGAATCGGGGCCTACGCCGAAGACGGCGGGCACGTCTCCGTGACCCTCGACGTGACGGGCGTCAGCTACGGCGTATACGTGAAGGAAACGCTGCCTCCGGGAATGTTGCACAGACCGCTGTCCCAGTGGAGCGTGGTCAGCGTCGGCGGGACCGTCAAAGCGCCCGCGGGCGTGGGCGTCCTGAACGGAACCGGCCTTGTGCTGGTGGGCAACGGCATCCAGGCCGGCACCTATATCCTGACGGGCTACCAAACAAACATGCACCCTTATGACGACAGCGACGCCGTTGACCCGGTGGTTTTCGGCGTCCTGGACACCAAGAATTGGGCGTCCACCATGTCGGAAGAGTACCCGGGGCAGTTCGCGGGGTACAGGTGGTATTATTACCAGCACTACGTAAGGGACAAGGACGGCAACATCGTGCTGGACGAGTTCGGCGAAAAAGTATGGGACACCCAGCACAGCTACACGTTGGTAAGCGAGCTTGCCGACCCCGTCTGCGAGACGCTGTCCGGCTCCAGGTACAACGACCTCGCCGGGGCTTTGGCCGAAATAGCGGGAAACCGGCCGGACAACAAGGGAAAGAAGCCCGAAGACAAGACCTATGAGCAGAACATGATACGCCTGAAGAAGGACACGGCGTACAGCGGCGGCATAGAGCTTTGGGACACCAAGCTGATAATAGAGCTGAACGGCCACAACCTCAGCCTCAATTCCGGCGCTTACGGGCTTCTGATGGACGACAGCTCGCTCGTCGTTAAGGGCAAGGGCGAGATACGCGTGTACGGGGCGGTGGCCGGCGCGCAGCTGCAAAACAAATCCACGGCGAAGATCACGAGCGCCGAGTCGGACACGGGCATAGGCGCGGTTGTCCTCGGCGGCAGCACCCTGACGCTTTCCGGGGACGCGACCGGCTACCACTGCGGCATACACGCCGAGGGCGCGGGGTCGAAGGCTGCGGCGGCGAACGCCTACTCCGACACGAGGCTTACCGGCGAGGGGGACTGCGCGGCCTACGCTTGCGACGGGGCCGCCATTACGCTCTCCGGCGACGCGGTCGGCGGAAGGGGCGGCGCGGCGGCGGTGACGACGGCGGAAGCGAAGGTGGAGCCGACGGACAGCCCCAGCCCGAGCCCCAGCCCGAGCACAAGGCCCGGCGCGGGAGCGAGCGGGAGCCCAAGCCCCGGCGGGAGCGTCAGCCCCAGCCCGAGCCCCAGCCCCGGCGGGAGCCCCGGCGCGGGCGGGAGCGCCAGCCCGGGAGCCAGCGGGAGCGCGAGTCCCGGCGCCAGCGGGAGCGGGAGCCCATCCCCGTCGGGGAGCGAGGATCCCGGCGTGATCGTTCCGACGCAGGATCCCGACATACCCTCTCCCAGTTCCGACACGGAGACGACGTCGCCCAGCCCGGACAGGACCACGCTCCCCAGCGCGACCCCGGCGCCGAAGGTCGTCAGCAAGGTCGCCGTGGGCGGGAACGCCGTAGGCGCGCTGGACGGGGCCTACGCCAGGGGCGACGGCGCGGCGGTGACGGTCGGCGGCGAGGCGATCGCGGACGGCCTGACCGGCACGGGCGCGGCGGCCGTGGAAAAGGGCTCCGTGACGGTCGCCGGCGACGCGCGCGGCGGCGGCAACGGCGCGGCGGCCACAGGCGGCGGCAAGGTCACGGTCTCCGGCGCGGCCGGGGGCACGTACGGCATATGGGCCGACGGGAACGGCTCCAGCGTCACGGCGCGCGGCCCGGTTGTCGGCACGGACGCGGGCAGCGGCGGCGCGGGGGCCAGAAACGGCGGAAAGGCCACGGCCAACAGCGGCGCGCAGGGGCAGCTCCTGGGGGCCTTCGCCGACGGGAGCTTCCTCGACACGGAAACATCTAAAATAGTTTCCAGTTCCGTTAAAGTCATCGGCGACGCCGTGGCGACCGCGACCGGCGGCATAGGCGCGGAGGCCCTGAACGGCGCGTCCGTTTCGATAACCAACAAGGACGCCAACGGGAACACGAACCCGGCGGCAGGAAGCGCGAAAGGCGTCGCGACGGGCGCGCTGGCCTCCGGCTCGCGCAGCAAGGTCACGGTCGTCAAGGATGCCGTCGCGTCCACCGGGACGGCGGCGTCCGCGGACGACGGCGGCGTGGTCAGCGTGACCGGCAAGGCCTCCGGCGGCAAGAACGGGGCCAGCGCCACGGGGGCGGGCGCGACGGTAACGGTCGGCGGCGGGGCCGCCGGCTCGGATTACGGCGTGTACGCCGACGCGGGCGCGAAGGCGTCCGTGAGCGGGGACGTCACCGGCGGCGCGGGCGTTTACGCCGGCGGCGGGGCCTCTGTCACGGCGAACGGCTCGGTGACGGGCACGGCGACCGGGGCTAACACCTTCGGCGCGGCCGCCTCCGGCGGCGGGACGGTTACCGTGAAGGGCGACGTGTCCGGCGGCTTTTACGGGGCCAACTCCTTCGGAGCGGGCTCCGCCGTGACCGTCGGCAAGGACGTTACGGCCTCCGGCGGCGCGGGCGTATACGCCGGCGGCGGCGGGACGGCCGACATTACGGGCAACGCCGCCGGCTTCGCCTACGGCGCGCTGGCGGACGGCGCGGGCTCGGCGATAACGGTCGGCGGCGGCGTGAAGGCCACGGACATAGTAAGCGGCATGGGAATGCGCGCGAACGCAGCCAAGGTCACGGTGAAGGACGTGCTGGGCGGCCGCATAGGCGCGGCCGCGACTGGCGGCGGCCAGGGCACGGTGAACGGGAGCGTTTCCGCCGCCTGCCCGGTGTACATAGCCGTCGGGAACGATCTGCAGCCCCGCGCCAAGGCGGACTTCGTCACGCCCACGACCATGGCGGGATATAAAACATATACGGACGGAACCAACACGGTCTGGGTCTCGGAAACAGGCGGCTCGCCGGTCGCGGGGTTCAGCGCGAACGTGAAGAACGTGCCCGCCTTGGGCGGCGACGCGGTCTTCAGCGTGACGGGCGCGGGCCTGGACGCGGCGGGCGTGACGCTGGAGCTCACCTTGGACGGCGTCAAAGCCGGCTCCTTGATTTCGAACGACGGAAGCCTGGCCAAGCTAAAGCTCACGATACCGCCGAACGCCTCCAGCTCCCCGGCGGCGCACACGGTCGTTCTGCTTTACAACGGCGCGGCGACGTCGTTTTCGGTAAAAATATCCCAGGCGGGGAACCCGATACCGGGAAGCGTGGAAGTAAGACTTCCCGACGCGACGCGGGGCAGCTCCTACAGCGCCCACGTCCTGGGCGGGGCGGCCGCGATAGAGGCGTTCAAGTGGAGCGCCTCGCGTCTGCCCGACTTCCTGTCCATCGACCCGGACAGCGGCGTTATCCACGGCGCGCCGGCCGCCTCCGGCGATTACTCCTTCTTGGTCACGGCCGCGGACGGCGCGTCGAACGAGACGGTGTTTTCCGTGACGCTGACCGTTTTGCCGGGCTGGGCCAACGTGACGTTTTCGGCCGGGGTTCTGTACCCGGCGAAGGTCGGCGAGGAATACGGCGACGGCATAGGGGCGGATTCCGGCAGCGTGCCTTACAGCTTTACGGCGGAGGGCCTGCCGCCGGGGATGGTTCTCGGAAGTTACGGTATGCCGTCCAGCCCCGGGGACAGCTACGTGGCCGCCAATTTCGGCGGCGCGCCCACGGCGGAGGGGATATACAACGTCGCCGTTACGGTCGCCGATCACAGCGGCGGAAGCGCGGTAACGTCCGTGTGCATTTTCGTGCGGCCGGAATGGGCGGACGACGCGGCGTGGGCGGCGGAAGTCGCCGCGTCCCTGACGTGGGATAAGATAAAGGGGAGCAACACTTCCCAGGACGAGGTGCGGTCCGATCTGGTTCTGCCGACGACCGGCAGGTACAACTCGACGATAACCTGGAGCTCGTCCAACCCGGCGGTCTCGGACGGCGGGAAGGTGACGCGGCCGGCCTATACGGAGAGCGACGTCACGGGCGATCTCATCGCCGCGGTCACCAGGGGGACGGTCACGGAAACCGTGGCTTTCCATCTGACGGTCTGGAAGGAGATAAACCCCGCGGCCGTCTGCGCCATCGGCTCGACGGGCTACCTCACGATGGACGCGGCTTTGGCGGCTGTGCCGGACGGCGCGCATACCGTCATAAAGCTGCTCAAAAACGTCAGTCTGTCGTCCGACAGCGCCGATTACGCCTATACGATAACGGACAAGAAGATAACCTTCGATTTGAACGGCCTCGATCTGAGCCTGGTCACGAACGCGGGTTCCGGGCTGGACGTCGTGGGCTCCGAAATAGATTATACGGGAACCGGGACGTTCACGATAACCGCCGGCCTGACGGCCCTAAGGGTCAGCGGCGGCGGCTCCTGCGCGGTGACTCAGGCCGGCGTCTCCGGCGAAAACGCCGGCGCGTACGCGGTGGTAGCGCAGGACGCCGGCAGCAAGGCGACCGTCAACGGCAGCGTGACCGCGAACCTGACGAACGGTTCCGGCGTGTACGCCAAGGACGGCGCGGCCGTCACCGTGAACGGCGACGTCAGCGCGGACGCCGCGGGCGTCACCTGCGAGGGCGGGTCGGTCACGGTGAACGGAACGGTTAGCGCTTTGGCCGACGCGGTGGTCGTGACCGCCGGCGGGAGCGCGGAAATTACCGGCATGGTCATGAACTACACCGCCGCCCCGGCCATAACCGTCTCCGGCGGCGGGACCGCGACGGTAGTGGGGGACATTTTGTCTGACTCGCGCAACCCGAACACCTCCGTATTCGTCAGGATAGGCGGGGCCGACGTGACGCGTGACAAATACGTCACCCCGACCACAAAAGAGGGCTATATCACGTACACCGACGGCGTCTCCGCGGTGTGGCTGTGGGATTCCTTCGTGCCGGTGACGGGGATTGCAAAAGTTCCGGCCGAGGCGATAGCGGGAACCGATCTGACGCTTTACGGCGAGGTCGTCCCGTCCACAGCCACCAAAACCGCCATAACCTGGAGCGTCAAGGACGCGGGGACAACCGGCGCGTATATCGAAGACGGCGTCGTTCTTAAAACCGCGGACGCCGGCGGCGTCACGGTCACGGCCACTGTAACGGACGGGACGTATCCCGGCGCGGATTATACGCAGGACTTCACAATAACCGTGAAAAAGGTTTCGCCGGAAGACCTGGCCAAGGCGAAGACGCTGGCCGCGAAGGTGACCTGGGACTCGATAAGGGCCTCCAACGTTTCCCAGTCCAGCGTGACCTACGCGCTTATGCTGCCCAGCTGGTTAAGCGACTACGCGGGCGGATACGGCGCGCCGGTCACGTGGACGTCGACCAATCCGGCTATATCGGCTTACGGGGAGGTCACGCGGCCCGGCCTGGGCGAGAGCGACGCGGCGGGCGACCTTGTCGCGTCCGTCACCGTGGGGACGGCCACCGTGAACGTCGTGTTCACTTTGATCGTCCCGGCGCTCGTGGCCGTCTGCGAGATCGGCGGCGTCCGGTACGCCTCGCTCGGGGAAGCCATGGCCGACGTGCCGGACAACGTGCATACCACGATTAAGATTCTGCGGGACATCACCTCGGTCAGGGCATATCACGAGGAGTATATCTACGCGACGTCCAAGGACATCACCTTTGACCTCAACGGAAAGAAACTGGAGGTCATGTCGATATACGCGGCCGATTCCACGATCGACTATATAAACCCCGGCGGCTTCACGGTGGTCGGCTTCGCCAACATAATCGGCAGCGTCGTCTCCTTGACGGGCTTTGACATGCAGTGGGAGCCGGACTCCGGCCTGACGGTCTACTACAGCACCGTGACGATAGACGGCGACGCGCGCTTCAGGGGCCTGTACGGGTGCATCTGGGCGAACCAGGAGAGCAACGTGCTCGTGGCGGGGGACGTCGTTTCGGAATCGGAGTCGGACTGGTATTACCCCTCGATCGAAAGCGCCACCGGCTCGCATGTCACGGTTTGCGGCGACGTGACCAACACCTCGGCCACCGGCATGGGGGTGGAGGCGTACGCCGGCGGGAAGGTGACCATAGGCGGGAAGCTCACGGCCGCCCTGTGGATCGTCATAGACGGCGAAGACAAAGGCGACTACAACTACGGCAGAAACATTTTGACCCCGGGCGACAGGCAGCCCGTATCCTCCAAGCCGGGCTTCGACGACTACTGGATCCCGGACGGCTACGACAGCCACGTCTGGGTCAGGAGCGGCGTCAAAACCGTCATCCCGGTCATCTGGATCTCCGGCCTGCCGGACAAAGCCGCGGCGGGAATGCCTCTCGTCCTGAACGGGACGGTCATCCCGGCCGAAGCGACTAACCGGAAGATATACTGGAGCGTGGCGGACGCCGGAACCACCGGCGCGTCCCTCGACGGCAACATCCTGAACACAACGGCCCCGGGCACGGCCGTCCTCCTGGCGTCGATCCCCGGCGGCCTGGCCGGCGGCGGGACTTACGCGCAGCTTTTCAGCGTGGAGGTCATGGACATTCCGCTGTCCGATTACGGGCTGATCTTCGACTCGGCTAACGGGCTGTTCTATTTGGACGCGGACGGGAGCGGTGGCTTAACCGACGCCGACACGGTATATGACGGCCAGGCCGGAAGCTGGTCGTGGAGCGGCGGCGTTCTGACGCTGGACGGCTTCATGTGGAACGCCAAGGGCAATTTCGCCCTGAAATTCACGGGCGACACGACGCTGCGCCTGCCGGGGACGAACATCTTCATCGCCAACGACGAGCGCCGGACGGAGGCCGTGACCGCCGGCGGCGCGAGCCTCGTCGTGAACGGCGTCGGGTCGCTCAACGCCTACGCCGGGAAATCCGACGAGGGCGCGGGCCTCGTCTGCGGAAGCCTCACGATAAACGGCGGCGCGGTCAGCGCCTTCGGGAGCAGCGTCACGGCCGGGGAAACCCTGTACGACGTCGGCATAGAATGCTACAGCCTCACGGTGAACGGCGGCTTCGCCGCGGGCATAGGGACCGGCGGCTCCGCGTTCGGCGCCAGGGGCATATTCTGCCCCGCCGGGCTTACGCAAAACGGCGGCGAGGTTTACGCGGCCGGCACCTACGCGGGCCTGTCCTGCGGGACGGCCGAAAACAGCAAAACGGAAATCTGGGACGGCAAACTTACGGCGATCGGCTACGGCGGCGACGCGATAGATACAACCTTCAGCGAAGAGACAGAATCACCCTTCAGCGTATCGGCCCAGTATTACTCCTACTGGACGAACGTTTCCCCGGCCGACCCGGGCGGCAAGGGGGCAAAATACCCCGGCGCGGCGGCTTTCGCCGACCCTTCCGGCTACGGATACGCGCGGATAGAGGCCGCCTCGTTCGTGCCGGTGGCGGGGATATTGGGAGTCCCGGACACGGCCTACGCCGGGACGCCGATTGTCCTCGCGGGGATGGCGGATCCCTATGAGGCGACGTACAGGTCTATCGCCTGGGTCCTTTTGGACGCCGGCGAAACCGGAGCGGAGCTGAACGGCAGGATCCTGACCGCGGAGCACACCGGAACCGCCGTCGTCACGGCGTATATAGAAAACGGCCTGAGCATCGGGACGCCTTACGCGGAGAACTTCACGATCCACGTGATACCGCCGTTCGTGGCGGTGACCGACATAACCGGCGTGCCATCAACGTCAGTTACAGGGGTGCCTCTAACCCTTACCGGGACGGTCGTCCCGGCGGACGCCACCAACCGGACGATAACCTCCTGGAGCGTTCTGGACGCCGGAACCACGGGCGCGGCGATTTCGGACGGCGTCCTGTACACCGCGGCGAACGGGACAGTCACGGTCTACGCGAGGGTCCAAGGCGGCGCGTCGCCGTATTACGACTACGCGAAGCAGTTCACCATAACGGTGAGCGGCCTCTTCACGCCGGTGACAGGGATAACGGGGCTGCAATCCGCGGCCGTCGCTGGAAGGCCGCTGACCCTCACGGGCACGGTGGCCCCGGCGGACGCCACGGACAAGACGATAATCTGGAGCGTCAAAAACGCCGGGACGACCGGCGCGACGATAACGGGGAACACCTTCCTGGCGTTCGCGAACGGGACGGCGGCGGTTACGGCGACAATCGCGAACGGCCTCGCCCCCGGCGCGCCTTACACATATGATTTCAACGTCAGCGTGACCGGCGGGCCGTATGTCCCGGTCACGGATATTGCCGGCGTCCCGTCCGAGGGAATGGCGGGGGTTCCGCTGCTTCTGAGGGGGACGGTCGTTCCGTCGAACGCGACGAAGCTGACCGTGACCTGGAGCGTCGCCGACGCCGGGACCACCGGCGCGGTATTGAGCACCGACCCGGTGAGCGGCCGCCTGCTGAGCGCGGCCTCGCCGGGGACGGCAACCGTCCGGGCGACGGTGACCGA
>Ga0209629_10000231_pt1 | contig 28666 bp, 30 predicted proteins | sample TergutCu122P5_FD_187286 | JGI IMG/M metagenome (GOLD analysis project Ga0209629, IMG submission 187286) | Cubitermes ugandensis P5 segment gut microbial communities from Kakamega Forest, Kenya - Cu122 P5 (SPAdes) (version 2) | ecosystem: Host-associated > Arthropoda: Insects > Digestive system...
CTACCATTGGAAAATCCTCCGCTTTCTGATTCATATTTTTGTGGTTATTAATATTCTATCAGATTTTCGGCGGATTTTCCACACCTATTTTATTTTCTATTCGATTTTTTCTATCGAACTCACGTTAAATATAATCTGAATACCGAGTATTATCGCAACGCAAGCCGCAAATATTTTAAACACGTAAAATCTTTTCTTTGGTCTGTAATGCGTGGCAATTATGGATTTAACAGTTCTTTCTATTTTTTCCTTCGGAATATTTATCTCACGTCCTTCTATTTCAAACAATAAGTCAACACATTCGTCGATCAAATCCGGATTCATTTCTGGTACCGATTTTTGCACTTCTGTGTCTATAACGTAATTCAGGTATTCTTTTAACTCGTCTGCATTAATTTTTTCTGACAATTTATTTTTATCATACCTCCCATTATTATTCACTTTCAATCACCTAACTTTCTGTAATTATTTTACCCCCTATATAGTAATGTCGGAAAATCGCAAAAGGGGACAAAACTTTTTTCGTTTTTTTGAAACTTTGTAGAAATGCACAAAAACATCAATATATTTTTGTGCATTTTGCCATATTTTACTTGTTTATTTTTACATAAACCGATTCGGTTAGTTTTTTTCTGAGGCGGTACAGGCGTTTCTTCAAATTTTCTTTTGATAATGAAAATTGTTCGCATATTTCTTTATGAGGCAGCTTTTTTACAAAAACTGCGTCAAATAATTCTCTTTCATCATCAGACAGGTCGCTTAAAATCTCACCTCTATACGTTTCTATGTCATCGTTATTTATGCTCTCAAAATCTTGATCATATGTCAGTTTATTTACCGTAAAATCGTCTAAATCTTCTATATATGCGAATTCTTCCAGTTGTTTCCTGTGCTTTCTCAAAAATTCTTTAATTATATTATCTGCAGTCCTGTAAATCCATGCCTTCACATTTTCTTTCCTTAAACTGTCCCATTTTTCGCATAACAGAGCAAATATTTCGTCCGTTATATCATCGGAATAAGATTTTTCAGCTCCTAATTTAACATTACAATATTTGTATACAGGAAGATAGTATTCTTTTGATATTTTTTCTAATTCCGTATTTGAATTACTTTTTTGATTTTCATTGTTTATTAATATTCTAAATATCATAAATTCCCCCATAATTCTACACTTATCCCATATTTTGCCGCAATTATATTATACAACTTTTATTTAAAAAATGGTAGTGTTTCGAATTATTTTTTCAGCTTTTACATATTATACAAAAATTATTGTTTTTTGCGTAATTATAGTGGACATCCTCCCCATGCCTAAAGGCAGGGGCATCCACTGGTTACTTTGGGGAAAGCCGCCGCCCCACATAGCTCTAAAGCAAGGGGTCTCTGCGGCGGTAGTTACTGTAATTTTTGATAAAAAATATTGTCAATATTTTAACAAATTCTAAAATGATAAAACAAAACTTATTGGGGTGTAGCTGACAAATCCGACAAAACCCACGCTAAGACAAAAAAATGATAAAAACTGTACACATTACCCTTGGCAAGCAATCTATAGAAATAGGGGTATCGCCAACAAAACGCGAAAAACACACGCTAAGGATTTGAAATTCTTTAACCGTGTTTTCGTTTTTGCCGTTCGTTCTGAGGAAATAGGAAAACGTACTGATATTATCCATAATTCCATACCCTGCACTTTTAAAAAAAATTGTGTTGCATTTGAATTTACAGCGACCGCTATAAATTGTGTTGCACTAAACAACTTAATTATATCATTTTACAAGCTATATAGCAACACAATTTATTTTGTGCTGCATATAAATATGAATCAAGTTTTCTATCGGGTTCAATTATATTTCTATTTTCTTAGCGTAGGTTTTCCGCGTTTTGTTGGCTCGCCCCCAAGAATAAGTAACAAAAAATACCCGCTAACGGACGAACGTCGGCGGGTATTTTATTTTTATTTTAAATACGGGAAGTATTGACAAAAATAAAAAAAGTTTGTATAATTAAGTTGCTACACAAAATTAATCAAACTTTTTCCAAAACTATTATCATTTTGATTATCGACTTATCCGACTTATCTTACGACTTATCCGACTTATCATATTTAACTCTTTCATTATAGCATAAGATTACAGATAAGTCAAGAGGAAAAAGAATGAATTTTATGGGGAGCGTAAAAAAATAAATACAAATAAACGAAAAGCTATATTGAAAGGAAAAATAACATGAACAAACTGAATTTATCGTACTTGACCCCCAATTCTGCGAGGTCTTACAATTTTTATTTAATTCCGAAGGAGTTAATCGACAACCCTGCTTTTGATCAAATCGACTACGGCTCTAAACTGTTATATGGTTTAATGCTCAACAGAGCAAGTCTGTCAGCCGTCAATGCCGCCAATTTTACGGACAAAAACGGCAACCTATATATAATTTACACCATTGAGCAAGTAATGGCGGATATGCGTTGTGCCCGCCAAACAGCAATCAACATGCTAAAACAGTTAGATGAGATAGGATTAATCGAAAAACGCAGGTTAGGTCAGGGAAAACCGTCGATTATTTACGTCAAAGACTTTTCCACAGCCTTTTCCACAGCAGATTTCAAGAAGTCTAAAAAATGGACTTCTGAAAATCTAAAAAATAGACTTCAAAAAGTCCAAAAAATAGACTGTAGTAATACTAATCAAAATCAAAATCCTAATCTTAGTGAGAACAATCTCTATCAATCCCAGAATGTGCAAAACGGAAACTCTGACACCGATAATGCCGATAATACCAATACTATTCCAAATCAGGACATCCAAAAAACCATGAAAGACAACATTCAAATCAACGATCTTAAATCCCAAAATCCCTCACAATCAAACGAAATCGACGAACTTTTCGCCATTATCGTTGAAATATTGAAATCTTCCCGCACTTCTTTCAGAATCTCCAAAGAAGATATGCCCGCCCCCATTGTTAAAAATATTTTTTCTCGCCTCAGACGCGAACACCTCTCTTACGTCCTTGACTGCCTCCGCCGTAATACTTCTAAAGTTAAAAGTGTCAAAAGCTATCTCCAGACCGCTTTATATAACAGCGTCTTAACTATAAACAACTACACCGCTATTGACGTTCAAAACTTCATGTTTGAAAAATCTTACATATAAGCTGGGGTACTTATGAAAACTATCGCTCAATTAGCCGCTGATATCGGCGTTTCCAAACAAGCAGTTTATGATAAAATTAAAAAAGAACCCCTGTCAAGCGCTCTAATTAACTTGGCTGTAAAAATTGACAATACTTTACACTATGATACTGAGGGAGAACTCCTAATAAAATCTACATTTAATAAAAAAACACAGTCAAGCATTTCCAGAAAAGAACTTGACAATAACAGTCAAAATAAGCAGGATTTGATTGACAGCTTGAAAGACACTATTTCTATATTAAAGAGCGAATTGGCGAACAAAAATTCTCAAATCGACGAACTTACGGCAACTATAAAAAATCTGTCTGAAAGTATTAATGCCGACCGGCATAACGAGCTTGCGGAAACTGTTATCGACCGCAACAAACTAATCACAGCCACCGAAGCTGAAAGTTCCGCGACTGTCAAAAAGAAAAAAGGTCTGTTTGGAATATTCTCATGGGTCAAAAATAAATAATAATCCGATCATAAGGCAAATTAACCATAACCTTTTTCACTGTCTGAGAAAAAGGCGGTTAAACATAAACCATATAATCGGGCAATTCCCAAACACATTGTAAATTTTTATTTCAAAAAAATTATACAATCTGTTTAGGAGCTGCTCCGACTTTTTTTGCTCTGCTGTTGTCAGCGACGAACGGGGCGAAAGCAAAGTTTCAGGTTTTCCCGCCCGTCTCCTTACTCATTTTAGCAAAAAAAGAAGTGCTGATTCCTTTTTTCAGCTCAGAAGCGAACAAAAGCAAAGTTTTTATCTGTCACGGGCAGTTTTTTCAAAACCTGTGGTTTCGGTTTTTGAAAAATATTTTATCAATGCAATTCCACAAAAACTAACTTTTGCGGAATTTGGGAATACAAAACTATACTTTGAGCTACTATCAATAAGGACAACCGCATAAGTATCTTATAGGTGATTTTATGGGATTAAAATATGAGGTTGACATGATAGTACATAGTTGTTATAATGAACATGGAAAAAGTTTTGAGAATTTGCTTGCAGAGGGAATACAACAAGCAAATCTTGAAACCATATATAAGCAGATAATCACATCAGGGGATATGTTCCCCGCCACTTTTGAAAAGGAGAGTGCGAAAGATGAATGATTATCAAATTTACAACACCGCTTTATATTTGCGGTTATCAAAGGAGGACGAATTAAACGGACAGTCCGAAAGCATAAATAATCAACGTGATTTTCTAACTAAATATGTATTAGAACAAGGTTGGAATATCGCAGGGGTTTACATTGATGACGGTTATAGTGGTTTGAATTTTGACCGTCCAGACTTTAAGCGTATGCTTGCGGACATAGAAAAAAAGAAAATCAATCTTGTTATAACAAAAGACCTTTCACGGTTAGGGCGCGACTACATCGACACAGGCTATTATTTGGAACGGTATTTCCCTACAAAAAAAATCCGCTATATTGCACTGAATGACGGCATTGACACCACGAAAGACGGCGGAAATAACGACATCAGCCCATTTAAGGCGGTTATAAATGATATGTACGCAAAGGATATATCAAAAAAAACTCGCGCGGCATTTGACATTAAAAGGCAAAATGGGCAATTTATCGGCGGATTTGCCCCATATGGGTATAAAAAAGACCCGCATAATAAAAACAAATTGGTTATTGATGAGGTCGCGGGCGAAGTTGTGAAGCGGATTTATAGTCTTTATTTTAATGGTGAGAGCATGGGTAGCATTGCTAAGTGTTTTAATGACGAAAATGTACTTTCTCCTGCTAAATATAAAAATAAAACAACTACCTATAAAAGCAAAATAAGTAAGTGGTCTTTATGGACACCTGAGACAATTAGATGGATACTTACCAATCCAACATACATCGGAAATCTGACACAAAAAAGGCAAGAGAAAATAAACTATAAATTACAAAAATACCGTAATGTTCCGTCTGATGAGTGGATAATTGTAGCGGGAACACACGAAGCACTTATTGATAAAAAAGATTTTGACTTTGTACAAGAGTTGTTACATAAGAAAATTCTGCATTATAATATGCCCGAGAAAGCTGTTCATCTTCTAAATGGTTTGGTGTTTTGTAAAGATTGCGGAGTAAAAATGACATATAAAAGAGATAAGCAGAAAAGAATGTGCGTATTTTGCTCAACGTATGCAAGACATGGCGCGACTTTTTGTTCAAATAATTTAATTTCTGAGGAAACTCTGGAAAATTATATTTTTAACGAATTGCGTAAAGTTGCGAAAAAATCATTGAATGAGGGTTTTTATGAGCAGTTTGCGAGGGTGAATTTCATCGAAACAAACAATGAAGAAAAAGACCTCATTGTACGCCGATTATCTGAAATTAAAAACATTATCATAAGTCTTTATGATGATAAAATTCGAGGCATAATTGATGAAGAATTGTTTGTTGGGATGTCGAGTAAATTCAATAGTGAAAAAAGCAGGCTAACAGGGAGACTTGTTCAAATAGAATCGCAAATGTCAAAGTCTGCAAATAAATTCGACTACAAGGATATAATAAAAAAAATCGCTAATTTTGAAGTAATAGACCGTAATATCCTTGTAAAACTTATTAACAAGGTTGAAGTTTCAAAAGACAAACAAATCTTCATAACTTACAATTTTTGTATTCCCAAACTATTGTCGAAAAACGGCGTAAATACTGCAAGTTAATAAATCCTGTTGTTTGTCCCCTCAACTGAATTTATTACATGCTTAAAAAACGTGGTAAAATGCAGGAATTTCAAAATAAAGTGGTATAGATTATCTGCTTATAATTTCCAACAAACGACAAAAATAGCGGAAGTTGCTCTAATCAACTCCCGCCCTCTCTATTATCCCAAAACCGCAATTTTACTTATTCAATCGTAACATTACCAATACAATAACCAGAAAAATCTTGTTCTGCACTAATAATAAATTTAATTCTTTGCACTCCTGTTACATCAACCGTAATATTTGTCGGCATCATACCTGCGGATAAATCATATTCCTTATAAAGGTTATCATCTAAGTAAATTGAAAGCGTCCCTTTTGAGGGATTGTTGCCGTCAACGCGTCCTAATACCCCTTTAATAGTTTTGTATTGCCCTTTTAAGTAATATGAGGCTCCACAAGAATTAGCTCTGGGTCCAGATATAAATATAATGCCATGTGTATAACTTTCGCCTAACATCTTGAAAGATACATTCTCTTGAATATCTCCATTAAAACTGTAAACATAAGTTTCATACGCTTTTAAAATATCAAACATATATGTCACTTTATCTGGTGTCTTTCCGATAAATACTGTTTTGGATTTATCGTCATATGTAGAGGCTTTTCCGAACGCTCTCGCGACTGGGCTCAATGGTACATAAACCGTGTCGAACAACATTATAGGTTCAACTTCTCGCCCTTCTAAATCTGTTAAAGTTACGGGTTGTCCGTCAATGTTTACTTTGATGTCGCTGTAAGTGACGACTGCGTTTTTTGTACTGACTGATGCGCTGACCTGCATTGCCAACAGAACAATAACAAGAGTTATTGTCGCGCCGAAAATCATGTCTTTTATGCTGTGTTTTCTCGTTGGTTTCATAAAAAATATGTACTCCTTTTGTTATTTTAATTTTATTCATAATTTATACGAACTTAATGCCTCGTACATTGCATCACGTTTTTCTATGCTCGAAGACATTTTATATGCTGTTCCGTTTTTGATTGAACTGTTTGGAGCGTTTTTTGCACCCATGAGTAATTCAGCATATGCCGCACCGAAGTTGTTTCCAAGCGCAGAAAATTCAATGACACGCTCACTCCCTTTGTCTTGAACAAAAACCTCAACCGCCCACGGTACACCCCAAAATTTAGTCCTTCCACTGGCTAATATGTTAAACCCGCTTTCTCTGGCTAAATTAAAGTGGTCGATATTTTCTACTTGTGCTTTTAATTGGGCGCAAATTTCCCTTAATTTAATTCCTATTTCTTGTGCGGTGATTTTGGTTTTCATCTGGACGGTTTCTCTTTTTATCCCTGCCATAATAGCTTTTTCTCCCCCCTTACTTTGTTGCGTAAAAACCTATACCTTTTTATTCTTGAAAAAATTTACATTTCCTTTTTTATCAAATCCTTGAAAATCGGCGTAAAATAGAGTATAATATACAATCAAGATATTTAAATACATAAAAAAACAACCTGCGTAAAAAGGTATGATTTTTCACGCAGGTTATAATTTTATCCAGTTTAAAAAAGTACGCTGAGAAATATTCAATAATTTTGCGGCTTGCCGGGAAGATAGTTTTTTGCCTTGATATTCACGTTTTATCTTGTTAAAATTGGGCGGTGGGTGGATTTTAGGTCTGCCGAATTGTACGCCTCGTTTTTTCGCCTCAATAATGCCCTCTGCCTGCCTTGATAACAGCACATCTCGTTCATTTTGAGATACGAACGATAATATCTGTAAAACAATATCGCTGATGAAAGTACCGAGTAAATCACGGTTGTTTGTGGTGTCTAAAAACGGCATATCCAGCACGGTTATATGGGCTTGCAACTCCTTTGTGATAAGTTGCCATTGCTCCGTGACTTCTTTATAATTACGCCCCAATCGGTCAAGTGATTTTATAATTAGCCTGTCGCCCTGTTTTAGCTTTCGTAAAAGCCGCTTATATTGTGGTCTTTTGAAATCTTTTCCTGAAATTTTATCAGTGAAAATGTTTTTTTCTGGAACGCCCGCCGTTGTTAGCGCGGAAAATTGCCTGTCGCTGTGCTGTTCTTTGGTGGAAACGCGAATATATCCGAGAATTTGCATATAAAATACCCCCTGTTATAATTAAAACCATTTTTTGATTTAATTATAACAAGGGGATTTTGAAAATTGCGGGTCAGAGAAAAAAGAGAACGAGTTACCGTCCTCTTGTGCTACCGTTATTGCAAATGCAGATATTCTTTAACTCCGTTTTGCAAAATTTGAGAAAAATTAACGTGTTTTTTCTCTCCTTCTTCTTTTAACCATAACGGAATAGTAGCATTTATTTTGACTGATTTGCTTTCAAAATAGTTTTTATAAAATTGTGTATCGCAGGCTATTAGCGTAACAATATTACCGTCATCGTTTTCATTGTCACTATCACTATCTATTTTTATATTTTTAATATTTGTCGCCTTTGGAATAGGTTTTCCCTGTTTTTCTAACTCGTACAACATCAAACATAATGCATCGCTGGCGTTCTCGATACCCTCTGCCATATCCTCACATTGAGTATAACAACCCTCAATATCGGGAAAGTATATCGAATAACCGCCTTCTTGTTCTTTTTCAAAAATTGCCGGATATGTGTATTTTGCCATTATAATTGCTCCTCTCTTATTTTAACCCTGCGTCTTTTAATATTCTATCCAAAGTGCCTTTTTTAACATCTTGCGTGTTATGTCTGCCTACTTGGAATATTTTATTTGTTATTGGGCTACCAGTTTTCATGCCTTGTGCCCTCGCTTTCTTTATAGCAACCTTTTTGTTTTAACATTCTTTTGAGTTCCGAACACTTCATTTATAAAACTCCTTTGCTTTGCCTGTAAATATATAATACTCCTTTTTATGCTCCTTGTCAATACTTTTTAAGAATTTTTGTTCCAGCTTTTAAGATTTCGAGGCAAAAAAACGGGTTAGCTCTCACCAGTGTTATGTTTTCGCGTGCTATAATTTTACGTTCGAGAAACTCGAAAGCGTTGTGATTTCCAGCTTTTTGAGTTTCTCGGCGAACGTTATCAAGCACGCGAAATAAAAAAGTCAAGGACGCGAAGCGAGAGTGGAGATTTTATAAAATATTTTCGTTGCCCGCAGGCAAATAGAAAAAATTTTATAAAATACTACTCGGTTCTTTACTTTTTTAAATAACACGGCAGGATTTAGCCCTATTTTATTAGGTTTTGCGGGACAGCAAAAAAACTTTATCCTGTTGTCTGCACTTTTATGTTATTTCCTATGCAAAAATTATAAGCATATGAATTTAGCGGGCATATAACAGTTAGGGCAGTGCAGTTAGGAAACGCCTCATTATCAATAAAAATAACGCTGTCTGGTATCGTTATACTTTTTAACTTGACACAATCCCTAAACGCATAATAACCAATATAAATAACGCCGTCAGGTATAGTCACGTTTTTTATTGTATAACTTGTATGACAGAACGCGCCTATCTGAATTTTCGTTACGCTTTCTCCCTCTATTTTAGACGGAATTATTACATTGCTCCTTAATCCGCGATAGTAATTTATATAAACGCCGTCATCATTTTGGCTGTAAAGAAAATCCCCCGCGTAATTAACGCTATTTCCCGCAAAAAGGTCAAAGAAGAAACTACCGCTATAAGTGAGTACATGTGTTGAAATTATGATTAATATAGAAATAATCGAAAGAACTCCACCTATTCCAATATGGAATTTCGGTTTGGCATATTTAGCCTTTGTTTTTGTAACTTTATGCTTTTTTCTCCCATATTTTTCTTCTGCGGAAATATTTTTTTCTGGCGCATAACTATAATTCCCCACATATTTTTTTATCTCCCGTGTGTTATTTCTCTTGTGATTTCTTTGACTATTCCACGTGTTTGGGTTGGTTCTTGCGTAAATCTCAAAGTCATTTTTTGTATTTCATTTGTCGTTTTTTCAATAGATAGTTGGTTGATTTGCTCCATTTCTCGCTCTATCTGGGAGATTGCTTGTGTTCTTGCTCTATTGAGTAGTTGTATTTTCTCGTCAATTTCTTCTGTGTGCTTGTGGTCTGAATTTGCGCGTTGTTTGTACAAATCGGAAATTTTTCGATTGTATTCTATCAAAAATTCTTTATCGGTTTCAAGCTGATTTATGTATCGCTCAATTTTTTTCATTTCTGCGTTATTTATTTTGACTTCATTTTCAAACTGCTGTGGATTAAACCCTGTTTCAAATAATCGATTGTTAATTCGTTCTCCCAAATAATTTATCTTAGGCTGATTACGTTGTCTAATTTCTCTGTTGAATTCCCCTTTTCCAGTGCGAATTCCGCGCTTTTCCATTTGTCGGGATTGTACACCCTCGTGAATAGTCGGTTCGCGGTCTATCCCCTGTGCTTTTAGCGTTCTATGGTCTATCCTTTCAAGAGAGCTTGACCTCTCTAAATGGTGATTTGTAATGTCTGCCCAACTTTCGCGCCATTTCAAGAGAGTTTTTTTATCATTCCAATTCGTTGCCTCAATCTTGCGACTTTTCCACTCGCCTCTTTCAGTTTTAATACGATTTCCATATCTGTCGCGTATATATTCTTTCTTTGACTTATCGCCCCATGTGCCGTCCTCATTAAGTGGGCGAACAGTTAACATAATATGCGCGTGCGGGTTATCTTTTTTTATAGGTGAATCGAAAGTCATTCCAGGTGCGTTTTTATGCTTATGCCCTGAATGAATCGAAAAATCTACGCACATTCCCTCATTGACAAAATTTTCTCTGACATATTCTTGTACGAGTTCAATTTGCTGTTCCCTGTTTAATTCATTCGGCAGGGCAATTTCAACTTCTCGCGCTGTTTGAGCATTTTTTTGTTTTTCTATCTTCTCGACGGCGTTCCATAATGTTCCCCTGTCTAAAAATTCTCGCGGCGCGTTTTCCGGCAATATTATTTCACTATAAACAACGCCTTTTTTATTTGTAAAATCATATGTATTGTTTTGCTCATTCAACTTTCCCCCTGAACGGTAGGCAGCTGACGCAACTGTGTTTCTATTATCATAGTCATGTGCTATTCCGTCATATTCATTAACTATTTTTGTTCCCGACCTATACGCCGCCGATGCAACCGATGACCGCCCGCTTCCGCGCCCAATTATTTTTACACTACAATGATAAATTGCCACATCTCGTCACCTCACGTTATACTCATTTTGTTATTAAGTTTATGCTCTGTACACGCCAAAATGTAACTCTTTTTGATTTCTTTGTTAGAGGCACTCACACACACCGCCCGCAGGCGGTGTATAAGTGCGCCCTTTGTTTTTTGCACACCTTTAAAAATTAACAAATTCCGCCGTGAATTTGTTAATTTTTAATGCTATGATTTATCATAGCACGCGGGCAAAAAACATATTTTCGGAAGCCCAAACATAAATAAATAATATCAATAGCGCGCAAGTGTTATTGTATTATTTATTTGTTTGCGGCTGGAGAAAATACAGAAACGAGGGGATTAGATGTCTGTAACGGATAACGAAACAATCAAAAAATTAGATGAGCAAATTGCCCAACTTCAGGCGAGAAAAAAAGCAATTGAGAACCGCGAAAAAGTTAAAGCCAAAAAGGAGCGTACGTGACTGTTAATTAAGTACGGCGAGATTGTAGAAAAATATTCGCATTTTACTACGCCCGAACAGTTAGAGGAGTGGTTTGTTTCGCTTGCCCCGAATGATAATTTGAAAAAATAATTCAGCAATTCCCCCGAATATTTCCCTTGAACTTTTTTTATGAATATTGTATAATGATTACAGAAGTTGAAAAAATATATTTTTATAGAGGTGCTAATATTGAATACTTTAGAAATAAACATGATTAATTGGTTCGTTGTCTGCGTTAGTGAATTTGCACGGCAGTTTTCGCTTGACGTTAAAACTGCTTTTAAATATCTATATAACTACGGTGGCATTGACTTTTTAAAGGAATATTACGAAGTTGAGCATACATTGTCCTTTGATGAAGCTGTCGAGGATATGCAATTAATATGTAAAAATAATGGCGGTGAAATACTATGATTTTATATCATGGCTCGAACACGCCCATAATCGGAATAGATTTAGAAAAATGTCGCCCGTATAAAGATTTTGGCAAAGGCTTTTACTTAACCGTATTCAAGGAACAAGCAATTACTATGGCGAAACGTGTTAGTAAACTTTTTGGAGGCACTCCTTATGTAACATCTTTTGACTTCGATGCCACTTGCCTAAACAATAAATTACTTTCCGTCAAAAAATTTGATGAGCCTACAACGGATTGGGCTATCTTCGTAATAAATAACCGCAATAAAAACTTTCCAAATATTTCAGATAGTATGTGCAATCACGATAATAAATATGATATTGTAATTGGTGCAATCGCAAATGACGATATAGCCCTATTATTTAGGTCTTTTGAGCGCGGTTTAATTGATGTTGAGAGATTAACAAAAGAAATGGAATATAAAAAACTGACAAATCAATATTCTTTTCATACAAAAAAGGCAATTTCGTATTTAAAGCGAGTAGGTGATGAGTGTTATGGATAAAAAGGCGGCATTAGTAGAATTTATAACGCAAGATATTATTGTAAAACTTGTACAGGAAAAGGCACTTGAAGTCAAGCAGGCAATGAATGAGTTTTATTCTTCGGCAACTTTTGAAAAATTGCAGGACTATGAAACAGGGCTGTATCTTGAGGGTACGGATTATATTTATGACTTATTAAAAGAGGAAACAAGTTTGTAGTTGCGCTGAATTAAGCGGTTGGGATTATCTGTTCTCGTAAAAAGCTATCGTTATTTTCAGTTAATAGGGAGTTATGCGAAAAGTGTGTAAGTGTCTGAATAACCTAAAAAATTTGTGTTAATAATTATAATACTTTGGTTACCCGCAAGATAGTGCGCCGGTGGAGACCGACACGAGCGGCGGGTAACTTTTGGGAAACGACAGGCGGTGAAACTGAACGAAATCAGTTGAGCCGCTTTTGTCAATATAATTTGCGAACAAATTTGTCGTTTCCGAAACTAAAGCGATAAACTCAAACATAAAAATCTGAAATTTGAAGAAATTTACGCAAAACGTACATCAGATAATCTGTCCTCGAAATAAATCATAATCTGACTGTAAATCATGCCCCAGTCATAGACTGGCATAGTCCACTTTTTGATGATTTCCTTGACGGAAAGATATACAGCTTTCCTGATGGAATCGTCAGTCGGGAAAATCGTCCGATTTTTCGTGAATTTTCTCATCATTCGATGAAAACCCTCAACTGCGTTTGTTGTATATATTATTCTGCGTATTTCTGCCGGATATTCAAACGCTGTGCTCAACTCCGCCCAGTTTTCGTCCCATGATTTCATTATTGCCGGGTATTTGCCGTCCCACTTCTCACGGAACTCCTCTTTTGCGTACTCCGCATCGTCAAGATTTACCGCCCCATAGATTTTTTTCAAATCCGCGCATACCGTCTTTCTGTCTTTGAATGGTACATATTTTGTGCTGTTTCTGATTTGATGAACTATACATAGCTGTTGTTTTGTCTGCGGAAACGTCGCGCTTATCGCACTTACTATTCCTGTCAGATTGTCGTGGCATGCTATCAGTATATCTTTCACTCCACGATTTTTCAAGTCTGAACACACGCTTGCCCAAAATGATGCGCTTTCGTTCTCACTTATCCATATCCCCAATATGTCTTTCCGCCCGTCCATTCCTATTCCTAATACGCTATATACGCATTTATTGATGATTTTGTTGTCTTTTCGACTTTTGAATATGATTCCGTCAAAATATATCACCGCATATACTGTCTCCAACGGTCGATTCTGCCATTCGTTCACTTCCGGCATTATTCTGTCTGTGATTCGGCTTACCAGACTTTGTGATATGTCCGCCCCGTATATATCCCTGATGTTTTCCTCTATATCTCTCTGAGTCATTCCCTTTGCGTACATATTGATGATTTTCTCTTCGATTTCATCACTCCGTGTCTGCCGTTTCTCAATTATCTGCGGCTCGAATGTCCCGTTTCGGTCTCGCGGCACCACGATTTCACTTTCTCCATATTCGCTCGTGACTGTTTTGCTCAAATGTCCGTTCCGGCTGTTTCCGCTATTCCGTCCTGCATAGCTGCTTTTTTCATATCCCAAGTGTTCATCCAGCTCCGCCTCAAGGATTTCTTCTACTGTCCCCGCAAATAACCGTTTTAATACCTCGTGTATATCCCCCTGATTTTTGCACTGTTTTGCTATTAATCCTGCTAATTCTTTTTCTTCTGTTGTTAAGCCTGTTTTTTGTGCGTTCATGTGTTAATAATCCTACCTTTCTTTTGGTGATTATTCCCACTTACACACTTCTTTATTCAGTCTCAGTTAATATTTTATCAATAATGCTTTTATCCTTTATGTTGTTTTTTTCTTTGGAATTATAAAAAAGTCGTGCCATTGGAGTACTTCCGTTCCATGCTTTAATTTGGTCGTTCCAGTCCTTGAATTTTTCATCTGGTGAGCGGTCTATAAAAGAGATGTTTTCTTCTTTGACACTATCTTTGAATTTGTGCCCTGCCTTATCATTGTCAACGCACAAAACAACTTGCAAATCGCCTTTAAATGCTTGTAACGTATGATGTATCACGTTAAGTTTTAATCCTCCCATTGATACTAAAATACATCTGTTTAGGGTCTTTTTCTTTTTGCCGTGATTAAACTTATAATCAATAAAACTAATCAAATCAATGGCACTTTCAAAAAATAGCGCATAATCAAATGTGTTATCACTTGAAAATTGGACATGAAATCCATAGCCAGATTTACTGCCAGATTTTATGCCCTTGAATCGCTTGTAAGTTGTGCCATGAAACTCCGCGCCAACAATAATATTGTTTTCGTCGTTAATTGGGAAAACAGCATTATTCGTTAATTGCTCTTGAAATAATAGCTTATTTTCAAAAAGTCTATCTATAATAAATTGGCTTATATGGCGGTCTTTATGTAAATATTTTATTACTCGTGACTTATCACAGCTTATTAACAAGTCATTTTCCGTAAATTCTAAATTTGACATCATTTTTAACTCATCACTTGGTGAGTTGTATGTCAATTCAATTACTGCGCTCGGAAAAGTCATATTCATGTGTTTTGTGAGGTAGTCAACCGAATTGCCGCACTCTTGTTGGCTGTTCCAGAAATAAGCGTTTTCCGTAAATATTAAGCTATCATGTTGGGCGTGCCGGTATCTGTTGCCATTTTTAATAAGCGGCTCTCCTACACTTAAAAGATATTCTGCTAAATTTGCTTGCCGTGCTTGTTGAATTAATGCTTGGTTCATATTCCTTGTCCTTCCCTTAAACTTTTAGAAGTCCATTCTATATGTAAGGGCATGTCACATTTTGTCAAAACCTGTCGGCGAAAAAAATAAATTTTCTCGATTTTTGTTTACCTCTTGAATATTCTATTAAAAAATCCCCGCTTTTCCCCATTAGATAACTGCGGCTTTATATTATCCATAGCGTGTAACGTCTGCGCGTTCTCCGTTATCTTTTGCGCTTGCTCTATTAACGGCAACATTTTTTCGCTCAATTCCCTGTTATGCGCTCGCTCCTCGTTAAGTTGTCGGCGCAAATCTTCATTCTGCGAAATTAACAGGGTTATTTCGTCTTTAAGAACTTGAACAATTTCGGTTGACGCTTTATCGTCGTTTTTTAACGCTTCGTCAACCTTATTTGTCATCTCGTCAACTTCTTTTGATACTTCGTCAATCCCTATTTCCAAACCGTCAACGCACTTACCGAACACGGTTGTCGGTTCGTTTCTGCCAAACGCTGATTTTACAAGGGTTTCACCCTCTGCGTCAAAACGTAAAGAATTGTCAATTATTGCAGTTAAGCCCTGCAACTGCGTTTTTAACGGCTCTTGCTTCAATCTTTTATGTATAGCTTGTTTCGATACGCCTAATTCTCGCGCTATCTCTGCAACTGTTTTCATTTAGTAGCCCTCGATAATTTTTTCTCGGGATTGATAGCCTCATCTATTTTAAGCCATGTTTTTAACCGCTCATCTATATTCTTTTTAATTTTCATTGAAAACTCAATTTTTGCGTATTTTCTGCTCTCTTTGATTATTCCGTATGTAACGGTTAGGTCTGAAAGACTATTAATTTCCCGCATAGATATGTCAAGCACTTTTCGTTGAAAATCCGGGAAACGAGTATAATTTTCTGCTGACAGTCGCGCTTTTAGTTCATCAATGACGAAAGTTTTTTTATGCTGAAACTCGTAGCTTTTCAATAATTCATATAACCGCAAACTGTATTGACTTCTCATAGCAAGAGTATATAATAACTCATATTGCGTAAAACGTTCTTTTAACTGCAATAAATACGGTTTCATTCTGTCGGAAATTTTAATAATAGCCTTACCGTTATGTTTTTGCAAAGTTACGTAATCAAGCCATGCAAGCGTTGTTTCCGAGCCGTCATCAAGCGTTATCCATATGCTTTTGTCGCGTAAATCTTTTAATGTTTGCCTTACATTTTTATAATTTGTGCCGTTGTTGGGGTCTAAACCGCAAATCTCGCAAAAATCCCGAATCTCAAAAATATGCTCTTTTAGCTCCATATCTTCAGGTTTTATCTTGCTTATTAAATACAAGATTATTTTTTGCTCCTGCACCTGAAGATTATATCGTGAGTTTTGTATTAGCTCGTTGGCTTTAACGATTTTGTAATTCCTAAGCTCTGTCAGCGACGTTTTTTTAACCTTGTTTTCTTTAATTATTGTAGGCATTATAAACACCTCTTTTGTGCCTTATTACCTGATATTGTATCATTTAAGTGTGTCTAAATTGTGTCATTCGGTGCAGTCGGTCATATTTATTTTTTTCGTTGCCTCGCGCGCGCGCGAGTAAATATATTTATTTTATTTATAATATATTTTTTATATATAAAAGGAAGAAATTTACGAAATGTGACTTTTGATACGATTGACGGTGACCTTTGATACAGTTAAATGTGACCTTTAATACTATTAAATGTGACTTTTGATACTATAGCTTTTTTTATAAATAGTATTAAAGGTCACATTTAATAGACTGCGGGACAGGGAAAAAACAACCTCTTAAAATGCAGAAATAAGGCTTGTTTTTAAGGGTTTTATATGCGGGGGCAAAAATACCTGCCGAAACATTTAAAAGCGGAATTTGAGCCTGTAGAAGCGTTTTAGAGATGTGATAAATGTTTGAAAACGCTTTGTAAATTGAATAAAAGCTGTATAAAAGACGTATAAGCGATGTTTTGTTCACGTTTGAGTGTATGGCAGGGAAAACAACGGCGTAAAATGGACGGTTTCGGGGGTTATAAATTCCACAAAATTGAACTTTCGTGGAATTGTTATGATAACCCCCATTTTGCGCCAAATTATTTTCGCGTATTATAAATATTGGCAATTATTCGCTTTTAAAGACTCTTTTGCATAGTTATTCAATAAAAATTAACGCCGATATGTTGACATCTGCGTCAAAAAATGCTATACTTATTACAGAGGTGATTTTGTGAATTCCAAATCAAATATAAACGTGAGAATTGACACGAATGTTAAAACTCGTGCCAATCAGATTTTAGACCGTATGGGTATAGACCAAACAACAGCAATAGATATGTTCTTCAGACAGATTATCGCAGAAAACCGCTTACCGTTTCAGCCTACTCCGGCTCAGACTTACAACGAAAAAACGCTTGATATAATCAAGTAAAAAATATTCCCAATATAGCACTTGAAGCTGATGAGAACGACAACGCTTGTTGATAAATAGTGTTACCCGGAACTTTACTTTACCACTTTCGGCTGTTGATGTCAAGCACCCAGTCGGGACACTTACCGAAACTGATGATAAAATTTGTTGAATTCTTATAAAAAGCGGATTAAAATAAAAAAGGATTGTTAAAGTTAAAGGTTACCCAACGCTGTAACAACCTTTAACAGTTGAGGAGAATAAAAAATATGGCAGCAGAAAGATTAAGCGAATTACAAAAATGGATACTGGTAAACTGTTATCAAATGAGCGTTTTGCATGATAATACCAAATTAATTCCATTATCAGGGCGAAATGCACCGGGAGATAAATATGTTTTTTGTAGAGACGATATATTACTCTCTTATTTTAATTTAAAAGCGAGTAAAAGAGGCACATTCTTAAAAGTACATCATTTTAGGGAGACCAGAGAATATTACAGTGCGCAGGCATCAGTCAGCCGGACGCTGAAAAATTTGCAGAATAAGGGCTATATTTATGAGCTGATTGTAAATGACAGCGTTATATTGACGGACAGGGGAAGAGAAAAAGCAAAAGAATTGATAAGTGTTAAAGGTTACGACGGCGATGGGCAACCTTTAACTTTAAAGAAAAATAAGGATTCTGTCCCGATTTATTAAGCAACAAAAAGTTAGAGCTAACAATATTTCCCTAAATAATGACGATGACGATTAGGGATATATAGATAAAAATATCGTCACATCGTCATTATCGTCATAAAAATAGGTATTATGAAAAACTTGTTATGTTTTATAGCATTTTCAAAGTATATGGATGTAACGATTTAATGTGTCAGAAAAGGCTTAAATAGGAGGCATTTGAACCCTATTTGAAGTCTGGTAGGGATAATATACGTCTAAGCCTAAAATAGCGTTTAAAAGCGTTACAGGGGGTCGAATCGTTCAGGTGAAATATTTAGAAATATAGAAAGAAAAGGTGAATACAGAAAATGCGCAAGGTAAATCCGTTAAACGATTTAGTATTTAAAAAAATTATGGGCGAGCAGGGCAACGAAGTTCAGTTGAAATCATTTCTCGAGGCAGTGCTGGGTAAGACGTTTAAAAGTATAGAGATTGAGGGTGCAATGGAATTAACTCCGGATATAATCGGGAATAAACTTTCAAGGCTTGATGTACTTGCCAAAACTGATGACGGAACGGAAGTGAATATTGAGGTACAGCTGAAAGACCATAAAAATATGGGGAAGCGCAGTATCTTTTACTGGGGTCGGAGATTTGGAAACGCACTGAAGGCAGGCAAAGATAACGATTATATAATTCTGCCTGACGTTATCACGATAAATTTATTGGGTTTTGACTATATTGAAAATGAGCCGGAAGAGGAATTTCATAATAAGTATCAGGTATGTAACGTTCGGAGCGGAAATATATTGGACGGCTGTCTTGAAATTCATTTTATAGAGATGCCAAAATTTTTGAGGCTTGAAAATAAAGATATAGCGCATAATAAAATGCACAGGTGGTTAGCATTTTTCGATAATAATATAAGCGAGGAAACATTAAAGGAGCTGGTAGAAATGGATACTGCAATTCAGCAGGCACAAAAGAAGATTGAATATATTTCAAACGATGCGGAGTCATATCATCAAATAATACTTCGTGAACAGGCGTTGTTGGATTATCAGAGCGATTTAAATGCTTATAAACGAGAAGGTGTTCAGGAGGGCGAACAAAAAGAAAAACAGAAAATAATTTCTGCAATGCGTGAAAGCGGAATGAGAGATGAAGCGATTGAGAAAATTTTAAAATTGGCAGAAAAATAAATTAAAATATTATGATTTCAAGGGAATGAAATTTATTCTCTTGAATTTAAAGATTTTAGTTCGAGGAAAAATATTTTTATGAACAGGGAAGAAATAATAACAAAGTTAAAAAAGGCAAATCAGCCAGATGAAGATATTATGGATTTTTTAGATTTTTGCGGCGGTGAAATAGAAGAAAAAGATTTTGCGTGGGTATATGGGAAATACATAATGAGGCAGTACGGGACACCTGCAGTTGTTGAATGGGATCCGTTAGTAGAGGGATTTAATAGTTTGTGATTTTCCCCAAAATCGTAGCGGTATAGAATTAGGTAAGTCGTAAAATTTTCTCGATAATATAGAGAAGAAGATTTACTAAAATTTTGGAAGAGAGCGAACCTCAAAAAATAAAAAATGTCAATCGTCATTTTTTATTTTTATCGGGGTGAGGTGGAGAGCTGCCGATAAGTCAAAACTGCGGTTTTGGACTTATCGGGTGTCCGCAAAAGTCTCGGCTAAAGCCTCAACGCGGACACGGGCAAGCTCTGCGGAGCTTGCAAAATACCCTTGACAAAGTGGGAGGCTTGTGGTATAATGAAAGGTAGGGTATTTTATAGCAAGGAGCGTGTCAGGATAGCCACTCGCTAACGCTCGTGGCAGCCATTTTCGTTGCTGACGCAACTCAAATGACTACCTGACACCTCCTTGTGAGGGGCTTTGCCCCCTCAACCCCCAAGCCGCCCGCCTTAGAAATAGCGCGAAACACATTCGTGTTTCACCCTATTTCACGGCGGACGAATATAAATTTTTTCGTCGAAAAAATTTATATTTTACCCAAGAGTTATAGTGCGAGAGGAGCGAAATTTATGCCAGAGCAGCCAACAAAAAAAGAGTATAACAGGCAACGTGGAAATCAAATAATAATACGATTTTCAGATGAAGAATTAGCAGAATTGAATGAAAAAATTGCACAGAGCGGATTAAGCAAAACAGATTTTTTTCTACAGATTTTACGACAAGGAAACATAATAGTATTAAGCGATCTGAAAGAAATATGTATCGAGCTAAAGAGGCAGGGGATAAATCTAAATCAAGCGATGCGATATTATCACGAAACAGGAGTGGAGGAGGAAATAAGGGAAGCAATATATAACTGCAACGAAAATTATGAGAAGATGAAAAATTTATTTATTCTGACGGAAAACAGGATACAAAAAGCGAGGAAGAAAAAATTTACGGGACAGGAAAAAGGAAATAAGATGCCAGATGAAAATGAATCGGCGACGGGTAATACCGAAGAAGAGACAAAGGCGGGTGAGGAATAGTGCCGATAGTAATATGCCGAGCGTGTAAAAGTTACGCGGGTAAAGCGATAAAATATATCACAGATAAAAATAAAGCCGAGAGGGTAGTAACGCACGGGCTTGACAAGAACCGAAGTCTGGCACAACAATTTATAGATACAGCGATGTTACACGGCAAGGGGGACGCATACGACGAGCGAAAATATTATCACATCAAAATATCATTTGAACCCAAAGACCGGATAGAGAATGGAGGAAAATTAAACGCCGAGCTTGCAGAAAAAATAGCGGATGAATATTTTCAAAAACAGTATGGAAGCCATGAATATATAATTGCGACGCATACGGACAAAGAGCATATACATTGCCACGCGATAATAAACGCCGTAAATTTTGAGAGTGGGAAAAAGATACAGCATAGTAACAAAGATTTGGCGGATATGAAAGACGAAGTAAATGATGTTTCTGAAAAATATGGAGTGAGCCGTTTCGATTGGAAGCAGGCAGTCAAGGAGAAACGGCAAAAAATAAAAAAGGAGCAGTCGAACAAACCGAAAGAGCTAACACAGGCTGAAAAATATATACAGGACCGACACGGGGTTGAGTGGAGTTCGAGCAGTTGGAAAGAGACGTTGCGAAGCAAAATAGACGAGGCGAAAGAACGATGCACGAGCAGGGCAGAATTTGCGAAATATCTGTATGACAATTACGGAATTGAAATGCCGAGAAACACAAATAAGACGGTATCGTTTAAGCACCCAGCTGTTGATGAAACAGTCAGGGGAGTAAAATTAGGTGCAGAATACACAGCCGAGAGCATAGATCAGGCATTGAAACAAAATTATGAAAGGAATATGAAAAATGCCGAATTACGAATTACAGAAAAAAGAACAGCCGGAAACTCCAACACAGCAGATACGACCGTCTCCAGAAATAACACAGGAGCAAATCACGAAATCGATGTCGGATATACTGTTTCAGCGAATGAGCCAGTCAGAAGTGGAGCTGATGAAAGCGGAGAACGCAGAGCTGAAGCAGATACTGGAGAACTTCGGGAAAAACTACAACAAATTCGAGGACTTAACAAAAGATATAATCCGGCAGAACAGAGACGAACTGCTGAAGCTGATGAGCTATCTGCACGAAAATTACGAGAAAAAGCAGAACGACTTAGAAATGAACAACAGGCAAATGAACGAAGATTACGGGAAAAAGCTGAGCGAACTAAAAATGAGCAACGACGTATTGAACGAGAAAGTCGCTACCACGATGACGAACTTGACCGATAACATAAAAAAAGATATGACGGCAATATATGAAAAAGTCGATAAAAATGCGACAGACCGACTACAAAAATATACCGACAGCATAGACCGACTTGAAAAGAAGTCACGTCGGTTTTGGGCGATTGAGGGTATGAAAGAAGCGATGTTTTGGTGTATGTGCTTGTCTATTATTTTTTTCATGGGCAAGGCGATACTTGACTTATTCGGCGTTAATTTTCCTGTCATAATATGGCAAATTGTATATCCCTGTGCGTTTATACCGCTTGTCGGCTATGTTATATTTGGCAAGTCCAAGTAATTGTATCAGTTCCTTACCATGCGTTTTTCGCGTTTTGTTGGCGTGATCCCAATATGTCTTTAATGTAATTTGTGTTTTTAATGTTTTATATGTTTTGCATATCAAAAGGGAGTAGAACTACTCTACTCCCTTTGACAATATCACTTTATCACTTTTTTAGCTTTGTGGTTTAGAACCTGTATTCAAAAATAATGAAATCAGCCGATTTTACCAACCATTATGTCTTTTTCATATATATTTCATAGCGAGTATGTCCAATAAAACCATGATTCTTCCGCAAATTGAACAATTCTGAATACAGCTTACTACTTTATTTTTTTCTCTATGTTCTTATTTCTTATCAAAATAGCTACAGTAATAGCGATTACAGCGAATGGAAAAGCATAGGCAAATGTCAGAATAATTATTGACGATGATTCGCCGCCGAACCAATTATTGATAATTTGCCGGATTCCTAAAATTGACAATACAGTTGGGATAAATACTGGAGAGAGAAAGAATCCGAGTGGTAACGCAAATAAACTATACAGTTTTTTCCAAATAAATAAATTAATACATACAACTAAAACAATAAATATTATTGGGATACCATAGAAATAAATAGCTAATACTGATTTAGGAGCTTTGGAATACATAATATAGTAAATTGACAATATTATAGTAGGTGTTAATAAAATAAAAATAATCCAAAGTATTTTCAATATAAATTCAAGTGCTTTTTTTACCATATATAGTTTCTTCCCCTCGGCCTATTTGAATAACCCATATTTAACTGCAGTATAGTAGGTGAAAGGACTATGGGCATCATATATATAATCGTTCCAAAATGGCACAGGAGCTCCACTTCCACCAAGAAAAAAATTTGCAATTTGGGTATAATAAGTGATATTTACATTGCCGCCTTCTCTAAATATGTTATAATATGCCGTAAGATTATCGCCCATAGCCGCAGGAGCAACAGTATTTCTGAAAAAATCGTAAAGCGTTTTATCAGTACCTGTAACATCTTTATAAATTTGAGTATAATATTTTTGTACTGTACCCCAATTCGACGACACATAGCTCAATAATGATTGGGTGCTGGAGAGCGCAAATGACGCGGCACTTCTATTTGAACTGGATAAAAACGAGTTTATATCGTTTTTAAACGACGCATTGCTCGTGTACAAAATACCAGCAGTTTTCGTATAAGTTATGCCATGCTTGCCATATCCCCAAGCCGGCAGCGGAACTTGTGGCACAAAATCGTCGTCAAAACAAAAGTTAAAGATATTCGTTCTCGATGCATTTGGGATTTTTGTATTATTCGGAGTTGCAAAGGTATAGGCGAAAACATTTACTGCTCCGGCAGACGTGCTTAGCGTGTCTGCCAATAAATTGGCAACTGCCGCGCCGCGACTGTGACCGGTAATTAAATATACTGGATTGGTAATGCTGTTAGTTGATATGTAACTCGTCAATCTATCCATTACCCCATCATTTCTTGTGTTTGTTACGGCCTGCTTAAAACTATAATGTTCATTCATTGTGGAATTATAAGTCGAACCCGTTACATCCATGTTGCCTTGCCATTCTACTCCGTCAGTGCCCCTTATTATTACGGCAATTAATGTTCTTGCCGAACCGTTGAACGAAACTTGTTTGTTTGCTAAAGTGAAACTCACATTAGAATCAATTGTGTCGTGGTAATTATAACTGATAATATTTTTAAAGTTATCCGTTCCCAGTTTGCTTATTAATGCCGTAGGTGTACTTTTTTTAGTTTTAGAGTCAAAATACAGACCTGAACTGTTTTTGTCCATTTCATCGTAAGCCAGCATAGCATACTCTGCGCATTGGGTCGCCAAACTTGCATTATAAGTAGTAGAGTTATAATTAAAACCCTCCAATACAGTCACATTGACAGTATCGTATGCATTAGGATTTGATGTACTTCTGACTGTAATTGTGGCAGTTCCGAGACCTTTCGCGGTAATACAACCTTGAAGACTTACCGGGTCTACCGTAGCTACACTGGTATTGCTTGAACTCCATGTCATATCTCTTTCTAATGCGTTACTGGGTGTTATTGAATATGTACAATTAAATGTATCTCCAACTTTCATTGCCGATGGCATCGAAGGCTTATTTACAATACTCACACCTGTTACGGGTGCTTTATAATAGTCAATCGTACCTCCTCCGAGATAATTACTGAATATGGTCTTTTCCTGCGGTGTAATCATGGCGATGACATCAGGTTTATTTGGACTGTAATCATACAACTTAGTTAAGAACAAATTTAATTTTCCTATATTTGTATTGGGAACAGAAGCCGAAAATAATGTATCAAAATATGCGAATGTCTTTTTTACCGCATCCCACCCTACCGCATCAGCAATAGTGGCTAACCGATACGCCAAACTGTATGGGCTGTATACGCCTTGCGCCATAGCCACATCATAGTTTGGCTGTCCTATTCTATTAGCATAACTTTTAATATACGTTTTAAAGCCCGTGCCGCCGACAATAAGTTGATCATAACCTGCAACAGCCATTGTGTCATTAGTCGTCTGCATATAGTTATATATTTTAAATACAGTTAATGCCTCAGCGTCAAAAGTCCAACTTGGCTTATCGAAATTATGACCTATTTCGTGTATTGGAATTTCGGTTATATTAGCATTTAATTGATTCATTTTAAGAATGTGTACTTGAGCAGCTGAATATGTTGGACTATATATAGACCATGTTATCGTCTGCCCAGACATTCCTTCAGCTATTGGGTATGATAAGTACATTGTTCTTGATGTCTGTAAAGTCATTTTATTTCCGCTATATGGTTTCGTCCCGCCGACCAAATTCCACTCAGTAGTATATGCCTGATCGACTTTGTTCATAAATGTATCAAGTCGACCAGCTGAAAATAGATCTGCAAACCATTTATCAAAATTAAATATAAAATTTGTTTTTGTATATGTCTGCATATTTTCAGCAGGAAGAAGCGGAGTCTCTTGTATTTGTATCGTTGAAGACCACGTTGATGTCAGATGGTTATAATATTGTGTATATATCTGATATATAACGCCGGGGGTCAGACCTGTAATTGTATATGTACCACTATTTGTGTATAAGCTGGCTCCGGGGACATCTACCCATGTTTTGTCTTGATATATTTTTAATACATTTCCCCATACACCTTCAGCAGGAAAACCCACATTAACCGTTATGCTCGACAATGTTGAAGCCGTCTTTGTAAGCGAAAGCGTTTTCGCTCCGGTTGTCTGGACTTTTACAGTCGTTTCTTTCCAACTGGCAGACGTAAAATCATATGTCTTTGCATATATCGAATATACATTTCCAGCAATTAAGCCGCTTATCGTATATCTTTGATTTGTTCCGATAGGCTTGCCGTAACCCTGACCAAAATAATAATACCAGACTTCCTTACCCAAATCATACATTAATAAACAATTATTGGCATCGCCATTGGTAGTATACGTCAGATCGAAAGTGATTGATGTATTTGTCGTTGTTACATTTGCGATAGTCGGATAGCCGTTTGTCACGCTGGCTGTAATTTCGTCGCTGCTACTGTAAGCCGACTCTGAAATATAATCTGTACTTTCCTGTGATGTTTGAGCATTCGTACTGTTTTCCGACAATTGGTTGTCATTATCTATTAGCGCAGTATCGATATTTAATTCTGAAATATTATTTATTTCATCGGTAGTCGGATATTCATTTGTCGTATTATCTACACTTTGACCAGCATTTATTGGATTTATACTTATTAATGGAGTTGCCATTTCGGGCGGCGATTCTTGTTCTATCGGTGCAACATCACAAGTCCACTCTGAAACATAGTGCGTTTCGCCGTCTGCCGTTTGACTGGAAATATTAACTTCACAGGGACTAAGAGCCACTAATAGATTTATTATACCCATATCTACTTCCGCAGGAGTTATATCGAATATTTCTGTGTAATGCTCTTTTATATATTCAGAAGTATAATTATCTCCGAATAGTTCGTGGAATTTTTCAAGCAATTCACCTGCATAATAATTTCCTTCGAGTAATTGGTCGTATTTTAAACGCCTATCGCTCTTTTCATTATTATTCGGATTGTCGGGAGACGTTGGAGCTGGATTAGTTATTCCGCCGTTATTTGGATTATCCGGGGATGTTGGGTTCGGATTATCAGTTGGAGCTGGATTAGTTATTTCGTTGTTATTTGGATTATTTGAAGATGTCGGTTCTGGATTATTTATGGTAACAGCTATAACCGCTCCATTAACTTCGCCTTCCGCATATGCTAAATTAAGAAATCCATGCCCATATGTATTTGAATCGCCTAATGGCGTTGCGGTTGCATATATTTTATCTATCAATTCCGTTGATGTCAACTTCTTGTTTTTGCTTTCCAATGCCGCAAACGCACCTGTTACATAAGGAGCTGCCATCGATGTACCCGACATCGTTGCATATGTACCATCGTTGATTGTGCTTAGAACGGATTTACCCGGAGCGACTATATCAAGTTCCGGTCCTCGGCTGGAAAAACTTGCGACATTATAATTTTCGTCAACTGCACCAACAGAGACTACTTCTGGATATCTCGCCGGATATGTAATTGTATCTTCGCCGATACCATTATTACCTGCCGCCGCAACTATTATTATGCCCGCATTTGTCGCTTCTTGTATAGCCGTATGTAATGCCATGTTGTCAGCATTACCGCCGAGACTCATATTTATTATATTGATATTGTTGTCGATTGCCCATTCTAAAGCTGCTATTACATTGCTGTAGTTTCCGCCGCCATTCTGATTCAGTATTTTTACAGCATAAATTTCCGCCGACGGTGCTATCCCGACAACACCGAGTTTATTATTGTTTGCCGAAATTATTCCAGCCACGTGGCTACCGTGACCGTTATCGTCCGAATAGCTCGTTGTATAATCAACAAACGATACCCCGCCGCTTATCGTCAAATCTTCATGATTTGCTACGCCTGTGTCAAATATTGCGACTTTTACATTTTTGCCGTCATATTTATTCAAAGTGGAAGCCGCTCCTACAGCCGTAACTCCCCATGGTATTGTTTGCTCGCCGTTCTTCATATTTTTGACGGCATTATCGGCATTATCCGGTTTTCCGGTAGAAAGAATTTCTACTGCTGAATCTGCTTCGACATACAAAACGTCTGGGTCTGCTGAAAGATCTGCAATATCTGTATCCGTTAATTCAACCGCTACAGACGACTGCTTTTCAAAGTTTTTCTTTACTTTTTTGCCTTTGGTCTTGTCTTTTACGTATTTTTCTTTGGCGCTTTGGTCCTTAAATGTGACAATATATTTCCCCTCATTCTCGTTTGACTGTGCAAATGAAGTGAAATTAATGGATGTCAATAATAAGATAAATGTCAGTAAAAAGGCTAAAAATTTATATGTTCTCTTTTTAGAACTCATATGTATTATAACTCCCTTTAATTAATTTTTCAATGGTTTTATGTTTTATTCTTGTATAATATGTGTGAAAATCCTTGAATTATCGCGGTCTAATTTCATTGCCTGTGTTTTAACTTAAATATTCGATTAATATTAATAATATATTATCTTTTTATTCATATTGTTATGACAATATATTATATTGAAGAATTTAAGTGGGTATAGTCAATCTACGCACTTTGAGAGTTGTTCGCTCGTGCGTATTTTCAGGAATATTTGATTTGCCTATTTGCCTCTGTTCTTTATAATATATCCGTAGCTTATTGTAATTTTACGGTATATTACCTTTATTCAGGATAGCGTATCGCAATTACGTTATCCTTTATTTTAATATTTTCGTTTGTCATAAACGTACATGACCGTCATGTTGTGTAAAATGAGAAATCACATATTTTGTATCGTCATAAACATCCTTGAAAAGATTCTCGTGAAATGCCGCTATAAATATAATCTGAATACCGAGTATTATCGCAACGCAAGCCGCAAATAGTTTAAACGCGTAAAATCTTTTCTTTGGTCTGTAATGCGTGGCAATTATGGATTTAACAGTTCCTTTTATTTTTTCTTCAGAAATATTTATCTCACGTCCTTCTATTTCAAGCAATAAGTCAACACATTCATCAATCAAATACGGATTCATCTCTGATACCGATTTTTGCACTTCTGTGTCTATAACGTAATTTAGGTATTCTTTTAACTCGTCTGCATTAATTTTCTCTGATAATTTATTTTTATCATACCTCCCATTATTATTCACTTTCAATCACCTAACTTTCTGTAATTATTTTACCCCCTATATAGTAATGTCG